>Ga0187892_10000366_pt1 | contig 118488 bp, 110 predicted proteins | sample MA1701073metaG_FD_139345 | JGI IMG/M metagenome (GOLD analysis project Ga0187892, IMG submission 139345) | Bio-ooze microbial communities from a basaltic lava cave in the Kipuka Kanohina Cave System on the Island of Hawaii, USA - MA170107-3 metaG ... | reverse complement strand
GGCCACCGCTTTGGTGACCTCGGCGATGTTGCGGACCTGGGCGGTGAGGTTACTGGCCATGAAGTTGACGTTGTCGGTGAGGTCCTTCCAGGTGCCGGCCACGCCCTTGACCTCGGCCTGGCCGCCCAGGTTGCCCTCGGTGCCGACCTCGCGGGCCACGCGGGTCACCTCGGAGGCGAACGAGCTGAGCTGGTCCACCATCGTGTTGATCGTATTCTTCAGCTCCAGAATCTCGCCCCGGACGTCCACGGTGATCTTCTTGGACAGGTCACCGTTGGCGACGGCCGTGGTGACGTCGGCGATGTTGCGGACCTGGGCGGTCAAGTTCCCGGCCATCGAGTTGACGCTGTCGGTCAGATCGCGCCACGTGCCTGACACGCCCTCGACCTTGGCCTGGCCGCCGAGCTTGCCCTCGGTGCCGACCTCGCGGGCCACGCGGGTCACCTCGGAGGCGAACGAGCGGAGCTGGTCCACCATCGTGTTGATGGTGTCCTTCAGCTCGAGCACCTCGCCCCGGACGTCCACGGTGATCTTCTTGGACAGGTCCCCGTTGGCCACGGCCGTGGTCACGTCGGCGATGTTGCGGACCTGGGCGGTGAGGTTGCCGGCCATGGAGTTGACGCTGTCGGTGAGGTCCTTCCACGTGCCGGCGACGCCCCGGACGCGGGCCTGGCCGCCGAGCTTGCCCTCGGTGCCGACCTCGCGGACCACGCGCGTCACCTGCGCGGCGAAGGCGCCGAGCTGATCGACCATCCGGTTCACGGTCTGCGCGGTCCGGAGGAAGTCTCCTTCCAGCGGGCGTTCGTCGATCTCCAGCGCCATCCGCTGGGACAGGTCCCCCTTGGCCACCGCGCCGATCACGCGCGCCGCCTCGCTGGTCGGCTGCACGAGGTTGGCCAGGAGCGCGTTCACGTGGCCGACCGACGCGTTCCAGGCCCCCGTGACGGGCCCGATGGAGGCCCGCTCGTGGATCCGGCCCTGCTGCCCCACGATCACCCGCAGCCTCTGGAGCTCGGCGGCCAACCGTTCGTTGAGGTCGATCACGTCGTTGAGCGTGTCAGCGACCTTGCCGGCCAGGCCGATCCAGTTCTGAGGCAGGCGCACCGAGAAGTCGCCCTTGTGCATCGCCTTCAGAACTGTGAGGAGAGTCGAAACGTCGAGGGTCGAGCCGGAATCAACGATCGTTGACATGCGAGGCTCCATCCGGCGGCTCAGTCCGCCCTGGTGAAGTGCCGAGCATCACACATAAGGGTGAGCAAGTAGCTGTTACGATACGACCTTGGCATAGCCCGTCAAGATAGAAAGCGCTTCCCGGAGATGGGGAAAGTTTTGCGGTAGTGGGGGCTGGAAAACTTTTTCCGTAGGGGGTGGAAGAAATTACAACGCGTTGCCTGGGCGACGAGGGCTCGGGACGATTGCGCAACGATGCAGCGATCGCGCCCAACGCATTGCAGACGACGCGCGCTGCCGTGAGCGAGGCGGGCCCGGAAGAGTCGCGAGTGGGAACAAACTCCACGAGATCGAACCCGGCAATGCGCGTCTTCCGGGCTAGGCCGTGGAGCAGGTCGATGACGTGCCAGTACATGAGCCCGCCCGGGGCCGGCGCGATGACCGCCGGCCCGACGATGTGCACGCCCCACGCGCGCGCGTCGGCCGGCATCTCGGAAGCACGGCGCATCGTGCTGCTATAACCGTATCGCCCGCCGTGCACCTCGTCGCGCCAGTCAATGTGGGCGTCGATCTGCACGACCGTCAGGGGACCGCGCCCTCACCGGAACGGCGCCCCGGTCGAGGAGCCCGCGCACGGCCGCCGAGGTCGAAATCGTACCGCTCGCGGTCCCTGGCGTAGCCCTTCAGGGCGGCTCGCAATGCCTGCGGCGCCAACGCTGAATGGCTGGGGACCCCGATTTCCTATGGCGTCGCGTGCTCGATTCCCAGGACCGCGATGGCAGCGTTCGCCGCGGCCGGGCCGTCACACGTCGGCCGACCGGCAAACGTGTTGATCGCTTAGGCGAGCCGGCCGAGTGGGCCCAGGTCGAGGTTGAGCTCCTTCGGGTCCAGCCCGAAGCGGCTAGCGATGTCGCGGATGGTCGCCTCCAGGCGCATCAGCGCCTGGCCCAGCGCCTCCGTCTCCTCCGGCGTCAGCGTCCCGGCCTCCAGCCGCCGGAGCGCCTGCTTCTCGAAGAGCCTGCGCAGAAACTCCACCAGCGTGAGGACGAGACGGGCAACGGAGCGCTGCACCTCCTCGGGATCGGCGTTCCAGCGCGCCGCCTTGGCCGCCGTGCGGCGCTCGAGCTGCGTGCGGAGCGCGTCCAGCTCGCGCACGCGCACGGCGCCCGCCGACCGCCGCCTCGGTCTGCGCTTCACCGGACCGCCCCCGGCGCGAAGGCATAGGGCGGCCACGGACCGCTCGGGCGGGCGACGACGGCCCCGAGCTCAGCCCGCGCGACCTCCAGCGCCGCCAGGTACCGAGGGCCGGTGCCACGCTCGATCAGGTGGTAGAGACTGGCGAGCAACGGCGACGTGTCCACCCGCTCGATCCGCTCGGCGAGCACCAGCGTCCCGAGCGCTCGCCGGATGGCCTCGATCTCCGGTGTCGAATGGAGACGACGCTGTTCCCGGAGGCGCTCGTCGAGGTAGCGGGCGCCGGGGCCTTCCGCCTCCGCGTCGGGCTCCGGCGCAGCCGCGGCGACTGCCAGTCCCGCGCCGTAGAGCCTGAGCGTCATCTGCTCGCGCCCGCCCACCAGGGCCAGGGCCTCGCCGAGCTCGGCGGCCTGCGGAGCCAGCAGCCCGGCCAGCGCGGCCTCGTCGTCGACGAGCGTGCAGAAGCGGACCGGCAGCACCGCGTCAACCATGTCGGTCAGGCGGCGCACGGTGCGGTCGTGCCCGCGCAGCGATGCCGCGTCGATGGCCGGAGCGTTCGCCACCGTCCCGGCCACCGCCAACAGCGGGCCGCAGTGCAGGAGCCGCAGCGGCTCCCCGGCGAGCCCGCGGCCGAGCCCGCCGGCCGGAGGCTGGCCGAGCAGCGCGTAGACGTAGAGCGCGCTCACGACGCCGGCCTCCGCCGCACCGGCCGCGCCTGATGCGCGGGCAGCACGCGATCGGCGGCGCAGAGCAGGGCCGAGAGCCGGAGGTAGACGAGATCCACACCGGCGAGGCCCAGGACCACCTCGCCCTCGATGACGACGCCCTTGGTGAGGACGTTGTCGACGAGGTCGAGGACGGTGGCGTTGGCGTCGTCGAGGACTTTCTGGAGCGTGGAACGCGGCGGCCGTTTCACGCCGGCTCCGCGACGAACGTGTAGGGCGGCCACGGGCCGCTGAGCGTGAGCGCATACCCGCCGCCGGCAAGACGGTGTCCGAGCCGCGCGCCGGCGGCCCGGAACGCCGCCACCCGGCCCGTCCGAACCAGGAAGGCGGCATCGAGGAGCAAGCGGACGCCATTCGCACTCTGGGCCGGGGTCTGCCGCCGGGCGTCATCAGCCAGCCGGGCCAGCCGCTCGAAGAGCCGATTGGCCTCCACACGGGCGTGCTCGCGCAGGCGGCGGACCGCGTCACGCTGTTCGCGCTTGCGAAGGAGGAATTGAGTGCCGGATCGGGCGGCGCGGCCGTCGCGGCCCGGCCGCACGGCGCCGCGCAGCGCGCGGGCCTCGTCGAGGGTGAGGCGCACGCCCCATTCTTGCCGGCCGCTCACCCGGGCGACCATCCGGTCGAGCCGCCGCCGCGCCCGGCGGACGTGGCCCACCGCGCGCTCGTCGGCAGCGAAGAGCGTGAAGAGCTTCATCGGGATCACGGTGGCGCCCCGGGCGAAGTGCTCGACCACGCCCTCGTGTCCCATCGCGCAGGCCGAGACCCAGCGCAGGTCCTTGAGCCCGTGTTCGATGGGCGCGGTCCCGTAGCGGCTGAGAGGCGCGTCGGCCACCACCAGCCAGAGCCCCTGGCCGGCATCGATCACGCGCACCGGCCCGGTGCCCGCCAACCCCCGCGGAGCCTTCGCCGGCGAAGGCGCTCTTGGGGCCTGTACGAGGCAATAGAGGTAGGTCGCGACGCCGTCAGACCGTTTCACGATCCAGCTCCCAGCCGGCGCGCCAGCGGGCGAGCGCCGCGCGGCCGCGCGGCGGCGGAGCCACGGCCGGGGCCACGATGATATCGCAGCGGGGCCGGCGGGGCGACCGGCAGTCTCGGCGCAGCGCCGCCAGCGCGCGGGCCTCGGCCGCCGCGATGCGGCGGCAGCGGGCGCAGCCCGGCGGCGTCAACGCATTGACCAGCACGGCGCCCACGCGGATGCCCAGCCGGCGGACGCCGTCGATCAGGCGCGCCGTCTCCTGCCGCGGCAGCTCGGCGGGGCGGGTGACGGCGACCAGCCGCGTAGCCGCCGGGTCGGTGAGCAGCCCGCGCAGGCGCCGGAGGTCGCGCGAGACGGCCACCAGGTCCATGCCGAGCTCGCCCAGCCCGATGACCTTCCGGTACTTGAGCAGGATGCTCATCAGCGTGTGCACCCACTCGAGCGCCGCCTTCGGCATCTCGAGGAGCCGCAGCGCGTGACCCGTGGGCGCGGTGTCCAGCACGACGAGGTCGTACCGGGCCGACTCTTCGATCACGCTCAGGATGCCCAGCAGCTCGTCCAGGCCCGGCGGAGCCAGGTCGATGAGGTCCTGCACGACTGTGCGGTCGAAGGCGAGGTCGAAGCGCGAGTTGCCGCGCAACGCGGCGAACAGCTCGTCGACGGCGTCGCGGTACCGGGCCCGCCGGGCGGCGAACGCACGATCGGCGTCCACCTCGCGCACGGCCAGCCGCGGGACGCCGGCCACCGGCCGGGCGTCGTCACCCACCGACCCAGCCAGGACGTCGCCGAGCGAGGGCGCGGGGTCGGTGGATAACAAGATTATGTCGATGGCCGGTGAGCGCTGGGCCAGGGCCAGCGCGACCGCCGCCGCGCACGAGGTCTTGCCCACGCCGCCCTTGCCGGCGAACAGGAGCAGGCGCAGCCCCGGCGGCGCAATGCGCTCGAGCCACTCCGCGTCGCGGCCGTCTGGCCTGGTGGGGCGCGCCGGGTGGGGGAAGGGGGCTGCTCGACCACGCAGTCGGCGGCCGTCAGACCCGCTGGGGCTGGGCTCCACCTCACACGGAGCGGCCCGCCTGTGGGCGGCGGGAACGGGTCTCGCGAGCCCCCTTCCCCCACCCGGCGCGCCCCACCGGGCCAGACGGCCGAGCGAGCGAAGCGCATCGAGGCCGCGCGGCTCGTCGGGCAGGGCTGAAATCAACCGGAACTGGCGGCCGGCGAAGGCGGCGCGGATGGCTGCGATGACCGCGCTCTCGGCCCGCCGGCGCCCCTCACAGAGAACGCACGAGCCGTCGGGGGAAGCGGTGACCCGGTTGACGATGATCTCCGCCACGGGGATCCCCGTCTCGGCCAGCCGGCCGACGGCGTCGCGCGTCTCCTCCAATGCGAGCGTCTCCGGCAGCAGCACCCAGGCCAAGGTGCAGCGCTGGGGATCGCGCAGGAGCCTCTCGAGGGCCTCGCTGTCAGAGGCGATCTCGTCGATGAGGGTATCGGCGGTGTCCCGGCGGTAGGCCCCTCCCAGGCTTTCGGCGAGGAAGCGATGCTTGGCCTGCATGTCGTCGAGCACGGCGGCCATCCGGCCGAGCGTGGCCGGCATGGCGAGCAGCCGGATGGTGTGACCGGTCGGGGCGGTGTCCACGATGACCTCGTCCCACGGTTCCGCCCGGGCAAGCCGGCTGAGTTCCACCAGCCCCATCAGCTCGTCGACGCCGGGCAGGGACAGACGCAGGAAGCGGTCGATATCGTCCGCGTCCAGGTAGGTTCCCCGGCCCACGATCACGCCGAGTGGGCGCCGGCGGCGGGCGATCCAGCGATCCAGCGCGCGATCGGCGTCCAGCTCGACAGCCTGAAGCTCGCCCCGCCTGGTTGGGATCGGTGTCGGGCGCGCGAGCGAGGCTCTGTCTCGCTCGAAAACATCGCGGAGGGAGTGAGCGGGATCGGTGGAGATCAGCAGAACGCGGCGGCCGGCCTCGGCGCTGGCAACCGCCGCCGCGGCGGCGCATGTCGTCTTGCCCACGCCGCCCTTGCCCCCGAAGAACCGATACTGCGGGGCTACTCGTCGTCCCAGGCCCGGGCCTCCACCCCCGTCACCTTCATCGCGCCGGGCGCGGCCTCACCGGCGGCTTGCCGGAGCTCTCGCAGGCGGGCCAGGATCGCGCGCTCCAGCGGGGCAAACTCCTCCGGGCTCAGCTCTCCCAGCTCCACCTGCATCTGAGCCGCCAGCAGCTCCTCGCGCAGGCGATTCTCATCGTCCAGCTCGGCGTCGACCGCCTGGGCGATCTTCGAGAGCACGAATTTGAGGCCGCCGATGAACAGCGTGTCCAGAATAATCACTTCGTCTCTTTGGCGCGCTCGAGTTTCAGCCGGATGTTGACGAAGTTGTAAGGGGGCCAGGGGCCGGTGTACTTGAACATCAGCTTGTCGAACCGGGCGCCGATCTGTTTGACCCGGGCGTCGAAGGCCGACTCCTGGTCGCGGGTGACCAAGAAGGCGGCGTTCATGATCATCTTCTCGCCGATGGGCTTGTTGGCGCGGGAGGCCACGCACACGTCCCGCAGGCCGCCGAAGACGTCGTTGACGTAGCGCTCCGACAACGTCTGGAGCGCAGCGTCCACCATCCGCCCGTACTGCACGCGGGCGAAGTAGGTCGAGCCCTTCTGGGCGCTGATCTCGGCCTTGAGCCGCCGGATGTCGTCGTCCTGCCGCTCGATCTCGCGGATCATGACGTCCCGCTCCCACAGCACCTTGAGCCCGAACTCCAGCTTGTCCTCCATCTTGGTCAGGACGTCCCGAAAGGCTTCGTAGGCGCCCCGGAGAAGCTCCACGATGTCCTCCCGCGTCTTGAACACGGTGCCGAAGGACATGGGAATGACGGTGTGGGTGCGCATCACCGTCTCGTTGACCCGCTCGTGGGCCAGGACGTTCTCGCGAGTGGGATCGTAGATCTCGATGGGCGTGTCCGAGACGACGGCGGTGATGTCCTTGTAGTTGATGGTGTGCACCTCGGTAGGCCGGGCGCCGATGCCGATGGGGCCGAACTGCAGCGGCCCGGAGGCGTTCACCACGCAATAGACGTACTTGCCCAGGTGGTCGGCGGTCGGGACCGCTGAAGCCTTGCTCGCGCGCCGATCCGGGGCGCCGGCGGCGCCGCCCTGGGGCGCCCCCTGCCGGCCACGCTTGGCCGCCTCCCGACGCTTGGCTTTGGCCTTCATGAGCCTCCCTGGGTGCTGGTCCGCGACTCGGGCTTGCGTGCCCCGTCCAGTAGGGCATGGATCTCGGCCACGAGCTGCTCGGGTAGGCACGGCTTGGTGACGAAGCCGTCGCATCCCGCCGCCCTGGCGCCCTCCGAGAAGCCCTCCAGCGCATGACTGGTCAGGGCCAGCACCGGGATGTGGCGCGTGCGCCGGTCGCGCTTGAGCCGACGCGTAGCCTCCCATCCGTCCAGCCCGGGCAGCGACAGGTCCATCACGATGACGTCGGGCACCAGCGCGAAGGCCTGTTCCAGGGCCTCGTGACCGTTGCCCGCCTCGGCCACCCGGAAGCCGGCGTGGTGCAGGAACAGCGCGTACATCTCGCGGTTGTCCTGGAAATCGTCGACGAGCAGAACCAGCGGCTGATCAGTCATCGCTCGTGAAGCGTCCGGGGAAGGACGAGGGTAAAGGTGGAGCCCTTGCCGAGCGCGCTCTCCACCCGGATCTGGCCACCCAGCATCGAGGCCAGCCGCCGGCTGATGGCCAGGCCCAGGCCGGCGCCGCCGTAGGCCCGGGTCGGCGAGTTGTCGGCCTGGCTGAAGTCGTCGAAGATCTTGGCCTGGTCCTCGGGAGCGATCCCGATCCCGGTGTCGGCCACCGCCACGAGCAGCCGGTCGCGGTTCGCCTCCCAGGCCGCGGCCACCGTCACCGAGCCCGCCGGCGTGAACTTGAGCGCGTTGGTGAGCAGGTTCAGGACGATCTGCTTGACCTTGGCGCGGTCGCTGTTGAGCGGCGGCAGGTCGAGGGCCAGCTCCTTCAGCACGGTGAGCCCGGTGCGGCTGATGATCGGATCGACCTCGGCCATGACCTCGGCGATCAGCTCGGGGACGGGGAACTCGGCCAGATGCACCGGCATCTTGCCCGCCTCGATCCGGGAGATGTCGAGGATGTCGTTGATCAGGGTCAGCAGATGGCGGCCGCTGGTGTCGACCCGGCCGAGGCTCTTCTTCTGCTCGTCGGTCAGAGGACCGAACACGCCCTGGAGCAGCATGCTCGTGTACCCCAGGATCGCGTTCAGCGGCGTCCGAAACTCGTGCGACATGTTGGCCAGGAACTGCGACTTGAGCGCCGAGGCGTGCTCGAGCTGAAGCGCCTGCCGGCGCAGCAGCTCGTTCTGGCGCGTGAGCTCCCCGGTGGCCTGGCGGACCTTCTCCTCCAGCTCCTCGGAGGCGCGCTTGAGCTGGTCGTAAAGATGCTGGCGCTCGAGCGCCTCCCGCTGGTCATGGAGGATCGTGACGACGCCGACCAGCTCGCCCTGGGCCGACAGCACCTTGCCGGCGATGGCTTCGAAGGGCAGGGTGTCGCCGGTGTCGGCCTCGAGCAGGTTGAGGCTGCCGTGATAGCGCACGGTCTCGTCAGCGAAGAGGAGGTTGGAGACGAAGGCGGTGAAGTGAGCGTCGTTCGACTGGACCCGAACGCCGACGTCGCCGGCCGACCCCGGGCGCATGGTGAACAAGCGCTCGGCGTGATCGTTCATGAGCACGATGGCGCCGCTGGGATCGGTGGCCAGGATCGGATCGGCCACGGCATCGATCACGAGCTGCAGGCGGTCGCGCTCGGCCCGGATCTCCGCCTCGGCCAGGTGCAGCTTGCGGTAGTTCTGCTCCAGCTCGTCGGTGGCCGCCCGGAGATCGCTGACGTTTCTGAGCACCGAAACCACGCGCCGCTCCTCGCCCGCGGTCTCGATGACGGTGCTGAGCAGCTCGAACAGCAGGTCGGATCCGTCGGCGGGATCGACGAGCAGCAGCTCGCGCCGGGCCGGCTCGCCCCGGTCCAGGGCTTGGCCGGCCAGGGCCGCCGAGAACAGCATGTTGTTGAGGGCGATGGCCCGCCGCCGCCCCTCGCTCTCCCGCTCGCTGCTGGCCAGCAGGGCCTCGGCCCGGGCGTTGGCGACGATCATCCGGCCCTCGGCGTCGGTGAGCAGCACCGGGTCGGGCACGGCCTGGACGATGCTGTCGAGCACCGCCCAATCCCGCTCTCGCCCATCGCGGGCGGCGGTGAGCCGGCGCTCTGCACCAAGCCGGGCCAGCTTGGATCCGAGCACACTGGCCACCCAGTGACCTTCCCGCGATGCTTCGGCGCTGGCCGGGCTCAGGAGCAAGAGCCCACGGCGGTCCTCGGATTCCGAGCGGTCGCTGGGCAGCGGAATGGCCAGCACCGCGGTCCGGCCGGCGAAGGGCAACCCGCTGCCGCCGCCCCCGTATCCGTTCACGGAGACCTCGCGGGGCTCGCCGCTCGTCAGCGCCTCGACCAGAGGATGGTCACGCTGGTAAAGGTCCACCGAGAAGCGGCTGATGCGGGCCGAGGGCAGGCCGCAGCCAGCGACGGCGACGAGCCGCATCTCGTCAGCGTCGGGCGCCAGGCAGAGACTCTGCCGGACGCCGGTGTGGCTGCCCAGCCAGTCGAGGGCCCGCTGGGCGCACTCGGTGGAATCGTCGCAGCCGAGCAGGAACTCGACGAGGGCGAGCCTGGCAGCGGTCAGCTCTGTCCCGGAGGTCCGGGAGGAGGCACGGAGGGCCACGCTCTTGCCCACGACCTAGACGCGCGTGGTGCGCCGACGCCGGCGAGTGACGGCGCCACCGTCAGCGGTCGTCGCCAGCCGGGCCCTGAGGGCCGCGTTCTCGGCGGCCAGAGCCCCTTGGCCACGCGCCTCGACGGACGCTGCCCGCGAGGCCGGAAGCCCGACCGCGTCGGCAAACTTGAGGTACGTCTCGATCGATGCGACGACGATACGGGCCTCGACGGTGATCAGATCGATCCCGACGAGCGAAACGCGCACCCAGGCATCGATCACGATGCCTTTGTCCAGCACTCGGTCGAGAACGTCGATGAGGCTTGTGCCGCCGGATGCGCGTTCAACCGCCATCGGTCATCCTCCTACGACGATTGCTCGTCGCTCTGTCGGCTCCGCCTCGCCCGGCGGCGCGCCGGCGCCGGACCGCGCTCGGCGGTCAACGCGGCGACCTTGCGTTCGAGCTGGCGCAGCTGCCTCCGGACGTCGTCGTCCCCGTCGAGGGCGGCCCGCCGGCTCGGGGCCAGATAGCGGTCGTACTTCCACCAATCGAGCCCGATCTCCTGGGCCTTGTCGATGGAGCATACGACGAGACGAATGCGGATCGTGAGCAACTCCACCTCGGCGAGCGAGATCTTGATGTCGCCGGCGATGGCCAGGCCCTTGTCGAGCACGCGGTCGAGAACATCGACGAGGCCGCTGACTCGATGATTGCTCGTCTGCAGATCGGCTCTCATGGATAAAACAGCGCAAAGTATAGACCCCGCGGCAGGCCAGCGGAAGGGGCCTTCGGGTCTACGGTGGGTAAAAGTTTTCCCAGGGGGGCAGTGGCAACCGCCTTGCCACCTCCGGAGGTGAACCCAGGCACCTGGAGGTTCCCGATAGACCGCCGGCTTCTCCTCGTCGCCACGATCGTCCTGGTCGTCGGCATCCTGTACTGGGCGCAGGCGCTACTAACGTTGTCCGTCGCCAACGCCTCCATGGGCCTTGTTTTCGGCCTCGGCTTGCTCCTGATCGGTGTACCGTACGCGCTACATTGGGGCACCCTGCTGGCCCTGGCCCGTTTCGTCCCCTACGTCGGCGTGTGGCCGGCGGCCGGGCTGCCCACGGCGTTGGCGCTCAGCGTGTTCAACGGTTGGGGGCCAGCCCTGATGGTGGTCGCGCTCTTCCTGGGCCTCGAAGTCCTGGCCAATGTCCTGGTGGAGCCCGTTCTTTACAGTCAGCACGCGGGCGTGTCGAAGGTGGCATTGCTGGTGGCCATCGGATTCTGGACCTGGCTGTGGGGGCCGGTGGGGCTGATCCTGGCCACCCCGCTCACCGTCGGCCTCGTGGTTCTCGCCAAGTACGTGCCCAGCCTCCACCCGGTCGGCGTCTTGCTCGGCGACGAACCGGCCCTCGACCCAGCGGCGGTGTACTACCAGCGCCTGGTAGCCCCGCGATGTCGATGAGGCGACCGAGATCGTCGAGGCCCGAGTTCAGGAAGGGGCGTTGGAGGCGGCGGCCGACACGATCATGATCCCGGCGCTCGCCGGAGCCCGGCGCGACCGCGCGGCGGGCCGGCTGGACGACGACGACCAGCGTTTCCTCGTCGCGGCCACGCGCGAGATCGTGGCCGATGCGGTAATGGACAACCGCGAACCGGTGCCGGCGGAACCAGTGGTGAGGCTGCTCGGCTGCCCCGCGCGCGACGAGGTCGACGCGGCGGCGCTCGCCGTGTTCCGGCCCCTGCTGAACCCGGCGCTCTGTGCGGTGGACGAGCTGCCGGTGGGGTTATTGTCAGCCGAGGTCGTCGAGCGAGTCGCCGGCTCCGGCGCGCTGCTCGTGGTCGTGGCGTCGGTGCCGCCGGGCGGGGTGGCTCAGACCCGGTACCTGATCAAATGCCTGCGGGCCACCAGTCCCCAGCTCACGATCCTGGTCGGCCGGTGGGGCGCCGTCGATGAGGGGGAGATTCAGCGGGCGGCCCTGCTCGCCGCCGGCGCTGAGCACGTCGGCACCACGCTGGCCGAGACGCGCGACCAGGTCCTCACGTTGCTGCCGGTCATCAACGACCAGGCCGGGGCGAAGGGCTCGCTGGCCGTCGGATTGCACCAGGCGGCGGGCTGAGATGTCCGCCAAGGAGAAGGCCATGCCGGCGATCGGATACAAGCTTTCTAGCGAGGAGTTCTCACCGAGCGATCTCGTGCGGTTCGCGTCCCGGGCCGAAGAGACGGGGTTCACCTTCGCGCTGATCTCGGACCACTTTCATCCCTGGACGGACCGGCAGGGGCAGAGCCCATTCGTCTGGGGCGTGCTCGGGGCCATCGCTCGGGCCACCGAGCGTCTCGTCGTGGGCACGGGCGTGACGTGCCCGACCATGCGCATTCATCCCGCCATCGTGGCCCACGCGGCGGCGACGGCGGCCGCGCTCATGCCGGGGCGCTTCTTCTTCGGTGTGGGCTCCGGAGAGAACCTCAACGAGCACATCCTCGGCCACCGGTGGCCGCCTGTGGACGTCCGGCAGGAGATGCTGGAGGAGGCCATCGACGTCATCCGCCGGCTGTGGCGTGGGGGCTACCAGGATCACCACGGCCGCTATTACACGGTCGAGAATGCTCGGCTCTACACGCTGCCCGCCGAGCCGCCGCCGCTCATGGTGGCGGCCAGCGGCCCGCGCGCCGCCGAGTTGGCGGGGCGCCGCGGGGACGGCCTCATCTGCACGGGCCCGAACGCCGAGCTGGTCCGGACGTTCGAAGGGGCCGGAGGTCGGGGCAAGCCCCGCTACGTCGAGCTGAGCGTGTGCTGGGCGTCCGACGAGGCCCAGGCGCGGCGAACGGCCCGCGAGGTGTGGCCCATCGCCGGCCTGTCCGGGACGCTCTTCACCGAGCTGCCGCTCCCCGCGCACTTCGAGCAGACCGCCGAGCTGATCGACGAGGACGATGTGGCCGAAGAGGTGGTGTGCGGCCCCGACCCGCAGCGCCACCTGGAGGCCATCCGCGAGCATGTGGAGGCCGGCTTCGATCATGTCTGTATCCATCAAATCGGGCCGGATCAGGAAGGGTTCTTCCGCTTCTACGAGCGCGAGGTGTTGCCGGCGCTGCGCGAGGAGCGGGGCCGCGCCGCAGCGTGATCATGAACTTGGAGGGGGCAGCGGCCGCCTATCGTTGAGTTGGAGGGGGCAGAGGCCGCCCCCTCCAAACCTATCATTCAGTTGGAGGGGGCACCTGGCGCCCCCTCCAAACCTCCCCGTTCGCGCGGGGTGTGACATAGTCGCCGCGGTGGAGCCGGCGCTTGAAACAGCGGCGGTTAGATCAGCGCTTTTCCAGCCAGACTTCGTCGACGGCGGCGCGCCCGGGGCCGGCCAGCAACAGCAAGATCCCACCCGCCAGCAACATCAGTTCGAGACGGGCGCTGGCGAAGCCCCGTGGAAGCTGCACGAAGAAGGTGGCGACGATAAACTGGACGGCGAAGAGAAAGCCGAGCCAGCGGGTGGCCACACCGAGGATCAGGAGGCTACCACCGATCAGCTCCAGGAGCATGATGAAGGGGCCCGTGATGCCGGGCACGGGCATGCCCATCTTCTCGAAGCCGCTCGAGACGGCCGCCATGCCGGCCTGGTACTTGCCCCAGCCCGACATGACGAGGATGATCCCCATGACGAGCCGAACCGCCGTGACGCCCCAGCCCGGACTGATGCCCGCGATCCCCCGCATATCCGCCTCCTTGTGCCTGAGTGCACTGCGAACGGCGTGATCCGGGTTCGTTGGGCACGACGGTAGCACGACGGCCGGCGTACCTGCGCAGTTCGCCTGCCCGCGGGCCTCCGGGAGAGTGCCGTACAATAGCGGCCATGCGTCTCACCGTCGACGGCCGCGCGGTGGACGTTGGCTCCGGCGCCACCGTCCTCGACGCCGTCAACCGCCTCGGCATTCCGCTGCCCCAGCTTTGTAAGGATCCCGATCGGCCGTCCCTGGGGGCCTGCCGCACGTGCCTCGTCCGCGTCGAGGGGCAGCGCGGCGCGCCCGCCGCCTGCCACCTGCCGGCGCGGGAGGGCATGGTGGTCAGCACGACGCACCCCGACGTCGTCCGCCTGCGGACCACGGTCCTCGACCTCACGCGCGCGATGCTCACCGTCGGCCCCGCGCGCGACGGCTTCGGCCAACTGGGCGCCGCCGTGGCGCGCCTCGGTGGGACGGCGCCCTCGTTCGCCGCGCTCCACCGCTTCGCCCCCGACGCCTCCAAGTCCTTCTTCGTCCTGGACCGCGAGGCGTGCATTCTTTGCGGGCGCTGCACGGTGGCCTGCGACGGCGTGCAGCAGATCGGGGCCATCGCCATGCTCGGCCGCGGCCACCGGATGAAGGTCGGTGTCTTCGGCGACGGCGCGCTGGCGTCATCGGTCTGCACGTCCTGCGGCCAGTGTGTGGCGACCTGCCCGACCGGCGCGCTCCGTTCCACCGAAACGCCGGCGGCGATCGTGCGGGAGGTGGAGACGACCTGCCCCTACTGCGGCGTGGGGTGTGGGATCGTTCTCGGTGTGCGGCGCGGGCCGTCCGACGAACGCCTGGCCGTGATGGCCGGCGACGTGCCGGCCAACCCGTCGAGCCTGGGCATGCTCTGCGTCAAGGGGCGCTTCGGGACCGGCTTCATCCACGCGCGGGACCGGGTGACGACGCCGCTCGTCAAGCGCGAGGGCCGCTGGCAGGAGGTCTCGTGGGAGGAAGCTCTGGAGGCGGCCGCCGAGGGCCTGGCTCGTCACCGCGGCCGCTTCGCGGCGTTGGCCTCGGCCAAGGCCACCAACGAGGACGGCTACGTCGTGCAGAAGTTCGTGCGCGCGGTGATGGGGTCCAACAACGTCGACCATTGCACCCGGCTCTGCCACTCGCCCTCGGTCGAGGCCATGCTGGCCTCCATGGGCTCGGGCGCCACCTCCAACTCGTACGTGGACTATGAGGAAGCCGGCTGCCTCCTGATCGTGGGCGCCGACGCCTCGGCCAACCACCCGGTGATCGCCGTCCGCTTCCGCCGGGCCATGAAGCGCGGCGCCCGGATCATCGTCGTCAACCCGAAGCGCATCGAGCTGTGCGAGCAGGCCGACCTGTGGATCGCCCAGCGGCCGGGCACAGACGTCGCGCTCTTCAACGCGATGGCCCGGGTGATCCTCGACGAGGGGCTGGCCAACGAGCCGTTCATCCGCTCGCGGACGGAGGGTTTCGAGGCCTGGCGGGCATCGCTCGAGCCGTTCACGCTCGACTACGCCGCGCGGGTGACCGACGTGCCCGGCGACGCCATCGCGCAGGCCGCCCGCTGGTACGCCAGGCCACCGTTCAGCGGCTCCTGCCTCGTCTGGGGCATGGGCATCACCCAGCACGTCAACGGTATCCACAACGCCCACGCCGTTCTGAACCTCTCGCTGGTGACCGGCCAGCTCGGGTTTGCCGGCTCCGGCATCTCACCGCTGCGGGGCCAGAACAACGTGCAGGGCTGCGGCGACGCCGGCTGCATCCCGACCAATCTTCCCGGCTACCAGCGCTACGACGAAGCGACGCTGGACCGGTTCGAGCAGGCCTGGGGCGTGCGGCCCCCCGACCGCGTGGGGTTGGTCGTCACCGAGGTGACCGAAGCCTGCCTCACCGGCGACGTGCGGGCCATGTACGTCGTGGGCGAGAACCCGCTGCTCAGCGAGCCCGACCTGCACCACGCCGAGAAGGCCATCGGCCAGCTCGAGTGTCTCGTCGTCCAGGATCTCTTCATGCACGAGACGGCCGAGCGAGCCCACGTGTTTCTGCCCGCCGCGGCCTTCGCCGAGAAGGAAGGGACGTTCACCAACTCCGAGCGGCGCGTGCAGCGCGTGCGGGCGGCGCTGCCGCCGCCCGGCCAGGCGCGCCCCGACTGGTGGATCACGTGTGAGCTGGCCAAGCGGGTCGGGCGCCGGCTGGGCCTGGCGCTCGATCCCCAGTTCACGTACGCCGGCCCCGCGGCGATCTTCGACGAGATGGCGCGTCTCACGCCGTTCCTGGCTGGACTTTCCCACACGCGTCTGGACCGGGAGGGCGGCATCCAATGGCCCTGCCCGACGCCGGACCACCCGGGCACGCGATTCCTCTACGCCGAGTCGTTCCCGCGCGGCAAAGGGCGGTTCGTCCCCGCGGTCCAGACCGTGCCGGCGGCCGAGCTGCCCGATGCCGAGTACCCGTTGATCCTCAACACGGGTCGCCTGCTCTACCACTGGCACGGGGGGACGATCACCCGGCGCGTGCCGGGCCTGGTGGCCCTGGCGCCGCGGCTGGAGGTGGCCATCCATCCCGCCGATGCCGGCCGCTTCGGTGTCGGCGACGGCGCGCCCGTGCGCGTCACGTCTCGACGGGGGGAGCTCCACGGGCAGGCGCGGGTGACGGACGCGGTGCGGCCCGGCGCCATCTTCGTCCCCTTCGTGAAGCTCCAGGAGTCGGCGGCGAACTTCCTCACCAACTCCGCCCTCGACCCCGGCTCGAAGATCCCCGAGTACAAGGTCTGCGCCGTGCGTGTCGAGCCGCTCGGCCCGGCGGCATGAGCGGCTCCCCTCGGCCCATCGCCGAGCTGGCGGCGGCGCTCGGCATCGCGGAGGCCGAGCTCGAGCCCTACGGTCGCTCCAAGGCCAAGGTAAGCCTCAGCATCCTGGAGCGGCTGCGCGGGCGTCCGAACGGCAAGTACATCGACGTCACCTCCATCACGCCCACGCCCCTCGGGGAAGGCAAGACCGTCACCACGATCGGGCTCAGCATGGCGCTGAACCGCATCGGCCGGCGCGCGATCGCCGCCATCCGGCAGCCGTCTGCGGGGCCCATGTTCGGCCTCAAGGGCGGCGGCGCCGGCGGCGGGCGGGCCCAGGTGGTACCGCTGGAGGAGGTGAACCTGCACCTCACCGGCGACATCCACGCCATGGCCCTCGCCCACAATCTGCTGGCCGCGATGATCGACGCCTCGCTGGTGCACGGCAACCCGCTCGATCTCGATCCCCAGACGATCACGTGGCCGCGGGTGGTCGACGTCAACGACCGGGCGCTCCGGCGGATCGTGACCGGCCTGGGAGGCCGGGACAACGGCATTCCCCGGGAGACGGGCTTCGAGATCGCCGTGGCCTCGGAGGCGATGGCCATCCTGGGCCTCACCACTGGCTACGCCGATCTCCGCCGCCGCCTGGGTCGCATTGTCGTCGGGTTCGCGCGCGACGGCCGCCCGATAACGGCCGAGCAGCTGAGGGCGGCCGGGGCCATGGCCGCGCTCATGAAGGAGACCCTCAAGCCGAACCTCCTGCAGACCACGGAAGGCACGGCAGTCTTCGTGCACGCCGGGCCGTTCGCCAACATCGCCCACGGCAACAGCTCCATCCTCGCCGACCTGATGGGTCTCAAGCTGGCCGACTGTGTGGTGACCGAGAGCGGGTTTGGCGCCGACATGGGCCTGGAGAAGTTCGTGGACATCAAGTGCCGCGCCTCCGGCCTGGTGCCCGACGCCGTCGTCATGGTCTGCACGGTTCGGGCGCTCAAGATGCACAGCGGGCGCTACCGCATCGCCGCCGGCAAGCCGCTCGACGCGGCGCTCCTCCGCGAGGACCTGACCGCGGTGGCGGAGGGCTGCGCCAACCTCGACAAGCAGATCGAGAACGCCCGCCTCTACGGCGTGCCGGTGGTCGTCGCCATCAACACGTTCGAGACGGACACGGAGGCCGAGCTCGCCGTCATCCGGGAGCGCGCCCAGGCGGCCGGCGCCGAGGGCGCCTGGCCGAGCGACGTGTTCCGCCGCGGTGGGGCGGGCGCCGAGGAGCTGGCGGCCGCTGTCCTCAAGGCGGCCGAGAGGCCCAGAACGTTCCGGTTTCTCTACGAGCTGGACCGGCCCATCGCCGAGAAGATCGAGACGATCGCCACCCGCGTGTATGGCGCCGACGGCGTGGACTATCTCCCGGCCGCCGAGCGGGCGATGACTCGGTACGCGGACATAGGCTACGGCGGCCTGCCGATTTGCATGGCCAAGACCCAGCTCTCGCTCTCCCACGACCCCTCGCGGGTGGGTCGCCCCCGCGGCTTCCGCGTCCCCGTGCGCGACGTGCGCCTGTCGGCGGGCGCCGGCTTCCTCTACGTGCTCCTGGGCGACATGCTCACCATGCCCGGGCTCCCGTCCCAGCCGAACGCGTGGGCGATCGACATCGACGAGCACGGCAATGTCCGCGGTCTCTTCTGAGGCCCTGGGCTCCATCCTCGGCCCGTTCCCGCGCGAGCGGCAGTGGTTGCTGCCAGCGCTCCACGCTGCGCAGGACGCGCTGGGCTGGCTGCCCCAAGCCGCGTTGGCCGAGGTGAGTGCGCACCTCCGCGTGCCGGCCAGCGAGGTGTACGGCGTGGCCACCCATTACCCGGAGTTCCGGCTGGCGCCGCGGGGCCGCCACCACGTGCGCGTGTGTACGGGGGTGTCATGCGCGCTCCTGGGCGGGCGCGCCCTGCTCGACGGGATCGCCCGCCACTTCAAGGTCACGCCCGGTGAGACCGGGGCGGACCGAAAGCTGACTGCCGAGGCGGCCGATTGTTTCTTCGCCTGCTCGGTCGCGCCTCTGATCGAGGTCGACGGCGCGCCCCACGGCCGCGTGGCGCTGGGTGACATTTCCGGGATCGAGCGCTGGTTTCGTTCCCGCGCGACCCCTCACACGTCACCGGAGCCGGCCCTCCGCCCGGCGGGCTCGTCGCGCCCGGCCACCGCGCGCGAATCGCTGGCGGCGCTGGTGGCCGAAGCGCGCGACCGCACGGGGCGCCGCCCCGACGTGCGGCTTCTCGTGCAGGCGGGCACTTGTGGTCAGGCGGTCGGCGCGCTGGACGTGCTGAGCGCGCTGAGGGCAGCAGTCGGAGAGCGCCGCCTCGGCGACCGTTTCGACGTGGTCGAAGGCGCATGCAACGGCATGTGCTACGCGGCGCCGGTCGTGGAGATCCACGCCGCGGGCCGGCCGCGGACGGTGATCGAGCGCCTGACGCCCGAGGCAGTCCCAGCGCTGCTCGCCGTGTTGACGTCCGAGCACCGGAGTGCGGGAACCGCCCGGCTCGCGGGCGTCGTGTGGGGTGAGACCCCGTGGCCAGGGCTCGTGCCGGTGAGCGGGCATCCGTTCTGGCGCGGGCAGGAGCGCGTGTTGCTGGCGCGGGCGGGAGCGATTGATCCCGGAAGCCTCGACGATGCCCTGCTCCACGGCGGCTACGCCGCGCTCGCCGGCGCGCTCGACGGCCGTCCCGAGGACGTCGCGGCCGCCGTCAAGGCTTCGGGACTCCAGGGCCGGGGCGGCGCCTTCTTCCCGACCGCGCTGAAGTGGGAGGCCTGCCGCACGGCGGCCGGCGAGCCGAAGTACCTCGTGCTCAACGGCGAAGAGGGCGAGCCCGGCATCTTCAAGGACCGCCACCTCATGGAGGGTGATCCCCATCTGGTGCTGGAAGGCGTGCTGCTCGCCGCCTACGCGGCCGGCGCCACGCGGGGGATCCTCTACGTCCACGGCGAAGCCCACGTCGCCGCCCAGCGCATGGCCTGGGCGGTGGCCGAGGCGCGCGAGGCCGGTATCGTCGGCGCGCGCGTTTTGGGACGCGAGGTCGCCTGCGAGGTGGAGCTCCGCCGCGGGGCCGGCGGTTTCGTGCTGGGCGAGGAGACGGCGCTGCTCGAGTCGATCGAGGGCCGGCGGGCCCAGCCACGCACGCGCCCGCCTTTTCCCGCCGAGTCGGGCCTCTGGGGCAAGCCGACCGTCATCAACAACGTGGAGACCCTGGCCGCGATTCCCGCGATTGTGGGCCGGGGCGGGGAGTGGTTCGCCGCTCTGGGAACCGCCACCGCGCCCGGCACCAAGGTGTTCGGCCTCTCGGGGACGATCCGCCGTCCCGGCGTGGTCGAGGTGCGCAACGGCGTGACGCTGCGCGCGCTGCTCGAGGGCATCGGCGGCGGGCCGGCCGACGATCAGCCCCTCCGCGGCGCCGTCGTCGGCGGCCCGTCCGGCAGCGTCGTGCCGGCGGCGCTCTTCGACGTGCCGATGGAGCCTCGCGGTCAGGTCTCGCCCGGGACCGGCGGCATCGTGGCCCTGCCCGAGGGCGCGTCGGTCGTCGAGATCGTGAAGATTCTCGTCGGCTTCAACGCCGCCGAATCCTGTGGCAAGTGCACGCCGTGCCGGGAAGGCTTGCCGCGCCTGCTGGAGATGATCGACGGGCTCGGGGCGTCGGCCGACGCCGAAGCCAGGGCCCGGAGCCTGGCCGAGACGATCCAGCTCGCCTCGCTGTGCGGGCTCGGTCAGGCGGCCCCGCTGGCGTTGCTGCGCGGCCTGGAGGCATTCGGCGACGAGTTCCGGCGGCGATGAGCGAGCGCGTCGCGCTGTCCGTGATCGGCATCGTGTCCGCTGCGGTGGTGGTCGGCGTCGCCGTGCTCCTGCTCGGGCGGGAGCCCCAGTTCGGTGGAGCGCTCGACGTCTCGGCGCTGCCCGCGCTCAACGCCCTGCTCAATGCCATGAGCGCGGCGTTGCTGGTGACCGGCTACGTCTTCATCCGGCGGCGCCGCGTGCTGGCACACCTCACGTGCATGCTGACCGCCTTCGGCCTGTCCACGCTCTTCCTGGTCTCGTACGTGATCTACCACTACCACGCCGGCTCGCAGCCCTTCCCGGGTCAGGGTTGGATCCGCCCCGTCTATTTCGTCCTGCTGCTGACCCACATCGTGCTGGCGGCGGCCATCGTGCCCCTGGCGCTGGTCACGATCTGGCGGGCGCTGACGGCGCAGTTCGGCCGTCACATGACGATCGCCCGCTGGACCTTGCCCCTCTGGCTCTACGTATCGGTGACGGGCGTGGTCATCTACTGGATGCTCTACCGGCTCTGAGCCCTGTCCTGCCCGTCGGTGCAGCCAGAGGGCGTCGGCGTCTTCGTTGCCTCAGCGCCAGGGTGAGCGCGCCATCCCGTGGCCTCGTGGCATTTCCTGGCGTTTGATATCACACTGCTCACCGGCCACGACAATCTGCCGGGTCTCGTCTCGCTCCTCGTAGAGGACGAGGCAGTTCCCCACGCGCCACCATTGCAGGTCAGAGGAAGCGCATCCAACCAGGGCGACGGCGATTCCGATAAACAGAAGCGTCTTGATCAGAGTGGGACTCAATCTGAAATGGTTCATCGATGCCCTCCAAAATGGGCTTACTCACGAACTGTGGGGCAGTAGCCTACGCCGGGGGCGAAGCGACAGGAATAGCGCGGATGTCCTAGGCGCGTCGATCCATCGTCGCCAGGTGGCAGCCTTCATCCTCAGGCCTTGGGGGCCACGGCCCTGATCGGGGAGGACTCCCCATAACCTAGCATCACATAAGGCGTTTTTTCGGCCGGAGGCCATCCCGCGGGGTGCCGGCGCGGTATGATAGCGAGGTAGCACCAACCAGGAGGGGCGCCAATCCCATGAGCGGACGGGAGTGGGTTCTGCTCAACCCGGGTCCGGCCAACACCACGTCCAGCGTGCGACGGGCGCTGGTCATGCCCGACCTATGCCACCGGGAGCCCGAGTTCTTCCAGATCATGCGCTCCTGCCGCGAGCGGCTGGTCCGCATGGCCGGCCTCGGGGCCGAATGGACCGCCGTGCTCTTCACCGGCTCGGGCACCGCCGCCGTGGAAGCGGTCATCTGCTCGGCCGTCCCCCGCGACCGCGGGCTGCTCATCGTGAACAACGGGGTCTACGGCGACCGAATGCTCCGCATCGCCCGCGCCCACAGCATCGCCGCCGAGGCCCTGGTCTACGACAACGTGACGCCCGCCGCCGCGTCCGACGTTGAGCGCCTGCTGCGCACCCACCCCGAGATCAGCCACGTGAGCCTCGTTCACCACGAGACGACCACCGGGCTGCTCAACCCGGTGGCCGAGGTGGCGCAGGTGGCCGCTGGGCAGGGCCGGCGCGTGCTGGTGGACGCCATGAGCTCGCTCTTCGGGGAGCCGCTGGACCCGAGCCGGGGCGGGATCGACTTCGTGATGGCGAGCGCCAACAAGTGCCTCGGGGGCGTCCCCGGAGTCTCGCTCGTCCTGGCCCGCCGAAGCGCCGTCGAAGCCCTACGGGGCCAGGCACCGCGCAGCGTCTATCTGGACCTGCACCAGCATTGGGTCCAGCAGGAGGCCGACAACACGCCGTTCACTCCCGCCGTTCAGGTCCTCGGCGCCATGGAGCAGGCCCTGGCGGAGCTGGAGCAGGAGGGCGTGGCCGCGCGCATCGCCCGCTATGCCGAGAACGCGCGCGTGCTACGGGACGGCATGGCCCGGCTCGGCTTCGAGATCCTCGTCCCGGAGGGCGCGCGCTCGAACACCCTGACGACCTTCCGCCTGCGGCCCGGGCTCGCCTACGAGCCGCTGCACGACGCGATGAAGCGCCGCGGCTACATCATCTACGCCGGCCAGGGCGACATCCGCACCTACGCGTTCCGCGTATCGAACATGGGGACGCTCACGCCGCTGGACATGAAGGCGGTGGTGGACGCCTTCGCGCAGAGCCTGGAGGAGCTGGGGATCCGGCTGCCCCACCGTTAGGCATGGGACGCGCGACTAGCCACCGCAAGAGGATCGCCTGCCTGGAGACGCTCTGGGACGGCAATCTCGAGTCCCGCCTCAGCGTGGTGCCCCTGCTCGAGCTGAGCGAGCGAGTGAACGAGGTCAAGTGGGCCTATCTCACGTGCAACACCGAGGAGGAACTGAAGTACAACCTCGGCAAGCTCAAGCACCGCCGCGGCTACGGCATCCTCTATCTGTCCTGCCACGGCAAGCCGGGCCAGCTCATCCTGGACCAGGCAGCGGTGGACGTCGAGAAGCTGGCCGGTCTCATGGGCGAGGGGTTCGTGAACTGGGTGGTCCACTTCGGGAGCTGCGCCACCCTCAACATCGAGCAGGCGCGGATCTCCCGCTTCATCGCGGGCACCCGGGTGGCCATGGTGCTCGGCTACCGCAAGGACGTGGACTGGATCGACAGCGCCGCCGTGGACCTGCTGCTCTTCGATCGGCTCCAGCAGTACCGGAGCATGCATCGCTTCTGGGAGCACTTCAAGGCGCGGTACCACGACCTGATCATGCTCACCGGTCTCCGGGCCTTCCTGCGCTAAAGGCTTCTCACCGACCGCGTGCGCCCGCGGCTCGCCGCGCTGGGGGTCGAGCTACCCGCGGCGGCCTGACGAGCGCGCCGACAGGATCGTCGAGGCCCGCACCGCCGTCAGGGGCCCGGCGTCTTCGGCGGCGACCTCCACGGTCGGCGCCAGCGGAGGGCGAACCCTGCCACCGCGGCCCCGACCACCCCGAGCGGAAGCCCCAGCGCGAAGCGCTGGCGCTGGCGGGCCCGTGCGCGCAGGCTCTGCAAGACCAGCCGGTCCCCCGTCACCAGCTCGGTCCGTCCGGCGATGTACTGGCGCAGGCGCTCCTGCATCTCATCGGACATCTGGCGAGCGCCCCACTGCACGTCCTGCTGCATCCGGCGGACACGCGCCAGTTCGACCAGCCCCTCGTCGATGGCCTGACGGCTTTCCGTCCAGGCCTCGCGCTCGTCGGTGTCGAGGAACGCCAACCTCACGGCCGGGGCGGCCTCTTCCAGCGCGTCGAGCCAGGGCTGGTCCATGCCGGGAAGGGCGACGAGCAACACGCCGGCCACGGCGAGGAGGCCGGCGCCCACGATCGCGAGGTCGGCGAGGGCCTGGACCCCGCGGGCCCTGAAGCGCCGCGCTGCCGCCCGAGCGGCCGCGATGACAGCGACGGCGGCGAGCAGCGCGCCGAACGTGGTGACGATCGTCGCGCCGGTCGGCAGATCCCACGTCCAGGAGGCGCCGAGGCCGAGCGCGCTGACGACGAGCCCGAAGCTCCAGCCGACGAGCAGGCGGCCCGGCACACCGCGCGCGAGCAGCGCGCCCACCGCTGCCGGCACGATGAGGTAGGAGAACACCAGCAGGACGCCGGCCAGACGCACCGAGCTGGTCACCACGAGGCCGAACGACGCGTAGAAGAGGAAGTCCCAGGCCCTGAGCGCGCGCCCGCGCTGGCTGGCGCCCTCGGGGTCGAGCGAGATCTCGAGCAGGGGACGCCTGATCAGCCAGTGGACCAGTCCCACGCCCGCGTAGAGGGCGGCCAGGGCGGCGACGTCGCCGGTAGTCACCGTCAGGATGCTGCCGACTAGGAGCTGCTTGATGTGCTCGCTTCCCTGGGGCGCCCGGTCGACGATGAGCACGGCCACCGCCGCCGACACCGCGTAGACGATGCCGATGAGCGCCTCCTGGGGGATCGTCCCCCGGTGCACGCGGCTCACGGTGAAGACGCCGGCGCCGGCCACCGTGAAGACGAGGGCATACCAGTAGGCCGCGTTGCTCTGGATGGGATGGCCGGCCAGCACGGCGACGGAGAGGCCGAGGGCGGCGACCTGGGCCAGCGCGAGATCCACGAAGATGACGCCGCGGGCCAGCACGTGAAGGCCCAGGTAGGCATGGATGCCAGTCAGCACCAGGCAGGCCAGGAACGGAACGGCCAGCAACTCGAGCACGTCCGCGCTCAGCGCGGGCCGGCCAGGGCCGCGGTCAGCCGGTGGATGTTGACCTCGAAGAGCGCGAGGTAGTCGCCGGCCGCCGGATCGGCGCCCACCGACGGCACGAGCGTCACCACGCGCGCTCCGCTGCGGCTCGCCACCTGGCGCACGATCGACTCGTTCGAGTAGGGCTCGGCGATCAGCAACGTCACGCCGGCCGTGCGCATGCGCTGGGGAAGATCGGCCAGGACCGACGGCGCCGGCGGGACACCAGGCGTCGCCTCCACCGCCGCCACCACGACGAGGCCGAACCGGCGGGCGAAGTAGGGCCAGCTATCGTGGACGACCACGGCGCGCGTGCCCCGGTAGGGAGCCATCAGGCGCAACCATTCGGTGAGGCCGGCGTCGAGGCGGGCCAGGAAGCGCCGGCGGTTGGCCTCGAAGAGCGCGCGGTCGGCGGGCGCCAGGCGCCCGAGAGCCTCGAGGATGTCGGCGGTCATGGGCCGGGCGTTGTCGGGATCGAGCCAGTAGTGGGTGTTGCCGAAGCCGTGGACGTGGGTCGCCCCCTTCTCGCGAAGCCGCGGCGTCTCCGTTTGCAGCAGGACGATGTTCTTCGAGGCGTCCAGGTCGTGCGCGCTGCCAGGCGCCAGCCGCCGATCGCCGGCGGCGCGGAGCGCGCGGCCGAGCCACGGCTCGTGGTCGAGCCCGATCCGGACCAGGAGGTCGGCGCCCTTGAGCCGGGCGATCTGGCCGGGCTTGAGGTCGATCGCGTGGGGATCCTGCAGCGGGGAGGCCAGGCTCTGGGCTCGTACGCGATCACCGCCGACCGCCTCCACCAGGGCCTGCAGGTCGGTGGAGGTTGTCACCACCGCGAGCGGGCCGCCGCCCCCGACGGGAGCGGCGGCCCACAGCGTGGCGACGAGGGCGGCGAGCGCCCGGAGCACCCGCTAGGACTTCTTGGTGAAGACCGACTTGGGGACCATGCAGTGCACACCCTTGCGGATGTCCACCACCTGGGTCACGCGGCAATCGGCCGCCATCGAGGCCAGCGAGTACGCCTCATAGCGGTCCAGGGGCACCATCTTCTGGGTGGTCAGAAAGTCCACGGTTTCCCGGACCGCGTTGACCATCGCCTTGTTGAGATCCTCGTCGAACCCCATCATGATCCAGTGCGTTTTGGTCTCGGCCCGCGGCCACTCGAGCTTCATGTCCTTGCGGACGATCGGCTGGACCACGATCTCCCGGAAGGAGCACTCCAGCCCTGTGAGGTTCACTTCGCCGTTGCCCTGGCGACAGTGGGAGTCACCGGTCCAGATCAGCCCGCCCTTGAGGAAGACGGGAACGTAAATCGTGCTGCCGGCCTGCAGCTCGTTCAGGTCCATGTTGGACCCGTTCTTCCACGGCCGCAGCGTCGACACCGCGGCCATCGGATCGTCCTTCACGCCACCCTTGCGCGGCGACGGGTCGCTGGGATCGATGCCGACGGCCAGCGTGCCGGGGAACGGCGCCAGGTCGATGCTCACCCCGGGCTTGAACTGCGCGGAACGCTTGCCGGGATCCAGGGTAAAGAACTTGATGAACCCGTCCGGCATTTCCGGGGCCAGCGCGCCGATGGTCGGGAACTCCTTGCCGGGCAGGTTGAAGTTGATCCCGAAGTTCTTGGGCACGATCTTCAAGATCCGGATCTCCATCACGTCCCCCGGCTCGGCGCCGTTGACAGAGATGGGCCCGGTCACCGAGTGCGGCCCGCCGCCCGGGTTGGCCTTTCGCAGCTCCACGATCTGTTCCATGGTGATCCCGGGTCGGACCTTGTCGTGGGCGTGCATCATCGTCTCGACGGAGACGATGTCCCCCGACGCGATGGTGAGCTTGGGCGCCTCCTTCGGATCGAGCCAGCCCCACTGCACGGTCTCGAGGGTGGCCACCAGCCGATGCCGCTTGGCTTCGGCCTTGCCGGCCGCCGCCTTGGTCTCGCCCTTGGGCTGAGCCAGGGCGTAGAGCGCCACCGAGAGCACCACGGCGAGAATGCCGAGTGCGGTCACGACACGCTTCGTGCCTGAGAGCGTCCGCATAGCGCCTCCTTGTCCAACCGCGGGACGTCGCTTCATGCGGATCGATCGGCGCGGATCCGACCGGCCGCCACTCGAGTCCGACGCCGGAAGGTCGTTATCATCGGCCAGGCCGGACGGCGGCGTCAAGCCGACGAGCCTGCGCGCGCGCTCGACCGATTGCCGCGTGTTACGATCCAGCCCGAAGGGGAGGTGCGGCCATGGTCTTCACCCTCGATCCCGCTCGCGACGCCCTCGTGATCGTCGATGTCCAGAACGACTTCTGTCCGGGTGGCGCGCTGGCCGTGCCCGACGGTGACCGCGTGGTGCCGGTCCTCAACGGTTATGCCGAGCGCTTCGCCCGCGACGGCGCCCCGGTGTTCGCCTCGCGCGACTGGCACCCGGTGCGGACCAAGCACTTCAAGGCGGACGGCGGTGTCTGGCCCCCGCACTGCGTGCAGGGCACGCGAGGCGCGGAGTTCCACCCCGAGCTCCGGCTGCCCGCAGGGACGGAAGTGGTCTCCAAAGGCATGGATCCCGAAACCGATGCCTACTCGTGCTTTCAGGCCGAAACCGCCGAGGGCCTGCCCTTCGCGGCGGCGCTGGGCGAGCGGGGCGCCGGGCGGCTGTTCGTGGGCGGCCTCGCCACCGACTACTGCGTCAAGGCCACGGCGCTCGATGCGCTGAAGGAGGGATTCGAGGTCGTCGTCCTCGAAGACGCGGTCGCCGCGGTGGACCTGGCCGCGGGCGACGGCGCGCGCGCGCTGGCCGACATGACCGGCGCCGGCGCCCTGCTTGCCCGCCTCACCGACTTGCGCTAACACATGCGGGGCGTCGAGGAGATTCCCTGGCTCTACGACGCCCTCTGCACCCTCTACGAGTCGGGCGGGCTCGGTCGGTGGCGGCGATGGCTGGCCGAGGGGGCTCGGGGCCGAACGCTCGATTTCGGCTGCGGCACTGGCCGCAATTTTCCGCTCGTTCCCTCGAGGGCGCGCGCGCTGGGTCTCGACCCCGCGTGGGACTCGCTGGTTCGCGCCCGCCGCCGGGCCCCCGGCGTACCGCTGGTGCAGGCCCGGGCCGAGGCGCTGCCGTTCCGCGATGCGGTCTTCCACACGGTGGTGAGCGGGCTCGTCTTCTGTAGTGTGCCCGACGCGCGACGCGGCCTCGCGGAGGTCCGGCGGGTCCTGGCGCCGGGCGGCACGTTACGGATGCTGGAGCACGTGCGCTCGAGGACGCCGTGGAAGGCGCGCATGCAAGACCGCCTGCAGCCGTTCTGGACTTGGATCACCGGGGGCTGCCGTCCCAACCGCGACACGGAGCGCCTCGTCGAGAGCGGAGGCTTCGTCATCGAGCCGGAGAGCCGTCGAGCGCGGGGCGATATGCGCCGCTTCGCCGCCCGTCGGGCGTAGCCGCAACGGTGGTCGCACCCCGCGCAAATGGGGAGGTTTGGAGGGGGACGGTTGTGGCACCCCGCGCGGGGGCGGCCGCTGCCCCCTCCAACTTCATGATTCACACCGCGTAGCGGCGACGCACTGCCTCGATCACCAGCCGCCGCGACTCGCCGGGGCGCCGGGCGTCGTCGGACTCCAGCGCCGCCACCTCGTCGGCAAGCTCGTCGTCCTTGATCATCTCGCGCATCCACCGGGAGTAGTCCCCACGGCCGAGGTGGTACGCCCACGTGCCCTCGTCCACGCCCTCGGCCAGCTCGCAGAAGCGCTTGAGGTTGGCCGCGCGCAGGTTGAGCGCGCCCTCGGGGCCGCGGAAGTAGAAGCTCCGATCGGGGGGCAGCTCCCCTTCGGCGTACTTGCGGAGGTGCCGCTGGTGCTGCACGCCCCGCCGGGTCACCCGGAAGCGGGCGGCGCCCGGGGCGTGCCCGTCCAGCGTGCCCAGCAGGGCCTCGCCTCGCTCGAGAGGGCCGCCGCCGACGTCGGGACTCGACGGGCGGCGGTCCCGGTCGCGCCCAAGCGTGGCCAGCGCCTCCCGGAACGCCTCGCGGTCGGTGGAGGCCAGCACGGCCACGACCTGACGAACATCGCGGGCGAGCTGATCCGCGGACAGCGTGATGAGGGCCAGCGACTCACCGGCCCGGGGCAGCAGCCCGACGGCCGACGAGCCGTCGGCGGGGACGATGTGATGCGCTTCGTCGATGATGAGCCAGTGCGGCAGCCCGCTGGGGCCGCGGACGGCGGCCACGGCCGCCAGCGCGTGGGTGGCGTACATGACCTTCTCCGGCATGCTGAGCCCGCTCAGGTTGAGGACGAGCCCCGAGCCGGGCCGCCGCAGCAGCGACTGCAGCTCCTCGGCGGTCGGCAGCGATTGGCCGGGCCGGCCGCCGAGCGCGACCACGCCCTCCAGCTCGGCGAGCCCGCGATGGTCGCCTTCTGGGTCGAGCAGACAGAACGACCGGCCGCTCTCCACCAGGCGCTCGACGAGCACGCCCGTCAACGTGGACTTGCCGCTGGCCGACGGCCCCACGATCAGGAAGCCAGTGCCGTGCGCGGAGATCGTCACCGGTGTGCCAGCGGCGGTGCGCCCCAGCTCCAGGTGGTGGCGGCCCAGGCCGGGGATGAGGCTGGCCGCGTCGGTGAGGATGTGCTCGTCGATGAACTCGATGACGCCGGCGCTGCCGCCTCGGCGCGTCACGTAGTCGGCTCGCTCCTTGAGCGCGGCCACGGCGTCGGCGACGGCGACGGCGCCCTCGCAGAGGGCGAGGAAGGCGTGGTCGTTCTCGGCGTCGCCGATGCCCACCAGGTTGTGGCGGGACAGCTCCAGCGCGGCCAGGGCCGCCGCCAGCCCGGTTCCCTTGGTGACGCCTCCGGGGAGCAGCATCAGCGCCCCCTTGTTGAACACGAGGGTGCGCTCCACGCCGGCCTGGCGGATGGCGGCCAGCGCCGCCTCCGCGTACTCCTCGTGGGTCGCGATGATGGAGCTGCCCAGGGCGAAGCGAACACCGCGGCGCTGGAGCGCTTCCACGAGCGCCGGCTCCGGCGCCGCGCCGAGGGTGCGCACCTCGCGCCGGGCGGGGAAGTAGAGGAGCGCCCCGTTCTCGGCGACGACGGCGTCGAACATCCCGTCCACATCGGGACAAACCTGACGCAAATCGGGCAGCATCCGGCCGGTGACGAGCAGCAGCGTGCGGCCGGACTCGCGCACCCGCGTGAGCGCGCCGGTCGTGGCCGACGCCACCCGGCCCTGATCGGCAATGGTGCCGTCGTAGTCGACGGCCAGCACGTGGACGATCATTCGGAGCGTCCCTTGTCGTTCACGGTACCACAGCGGTTTTTCGGCGGCGCCGGGGCGGGATGCTAGCCTGGGTCATGGCCTGCGTGTCGATTCAGCGTGCGGCCGGTTACCTGCTGGCGTTCCTGGTGACGGTGGGGTGTGCCACGCCGGCCGACATCATCCGCCGGAGCCCGCCGATTCCTCCGCCGATCCTGGGCGCCGAAGCGACCGGTCGGGCCTCGTGGTACGGCGTGCCCTACCACGGGCGCCGGACATCGAGCGGCGAGGTCTACGACATGCACCAGCTCACCGCCGCCCACCGGACGCTGCCCCTGGGCACGCGGGTGCTGGTGATCCATCTCGAGAACGGGCGAGCGGTGGAGGTCCGCATCAACGACCGCGGGCCGCTGAAGCTCGAGCGGATCATCGATCTGTCGTACGCCGCCGCGCAGCGGCTCGGCGCCGTCGAGGCCGGCGTGGTTCGCGTGCGGCTCCGAGTGGTGAGCCTGCCCCGATCCTACTGAGGCAGCAGCTCGGCGTAGAGCGCCGCCGTCCGCGCCATCGTCGCGTCGATCGAGTAGCGCGCGTGCACCAGAGCCTGGCCCGCGCTGCCCATTGCCCGCGCGCGGGCCGGATCGTCGAGCAGGGCCAGGATCGCCGTGGCCAGGGCCGGCCCGTCGGCGGGCGGCACCAGCCGTCCGTTCTCGCCGTCGCGCACGACCTCGGGAGTGCCGCCCACCGTGGTGCCTACGACCGGGGTCCCCACCGCGAGGGCTTGCAGGATCACCTGCGACACCGCCTCCGATCTCGTCGAGGGCAGCACGAGCACATCCAGGGCTGCCATGACTTCGGGGATGTCGCGCCGGAACCCCGTCATGATGACTGAGGAGCCCAGCCCCATCTCCTGCACCTGGCGGCGCACGTCGGCGAAGCCCACGCCGTCGCCGACGACGAGGAAGCGCGCGTCGGGCCGCACGCGCACGATCTCGCGCGCGGCTTCCAGGAAGTAGCGATGGCCCTTCGAGCCCCGCACGTTGGCCACCAGCCCCACCGCCGGCCCCTTCAGGGCCAACTCCTGGCGAACCCGCTGCCCCGACACGCCGGCATGAAACCGGGCGGGATCGAAGCCGGCCGGGATGGCCACGATGCGGTCGAGGGGCACGCCGGCCCGCGCCACGAGCATCGTGACGGCCTCGCCGCTGGTGACGATCCGATCGGCCAGCCGATAGACGAGAGCGCGGCGGCGCAGGACGGGGATGGTCACGTGGCGGCCGCGCACAACGGGCAGGCCGAGGGACTTGGCGGCCAGGGTCGCCAGCCAGCTGTCGATCGAGCTGTGAGTGTGGACCAGCCGCACGCCGCGCGCCCGCATCAGCCGCCGCAGCGCGAGCAGCGCCCGCACGTCGAGCGCGCTCCGCATGGAGATGACGACGGCGGGCACGCCGGCGGCTTCGGCCTCGGCGGCCAGGCGGCTCGCCGGTTGGCAGGTGACGAGGACGTCCCAGCCGTGCTGGCGCAGCCACCGCGCCTCGGTCAAGATACGGATCTCCTGACCGCCGAACCCGAGCGAGGACTCGGTGTGCAGGACCAAACGGGACGAGGCCCCGGGCACGCTCATGTGACTATAGACAATAGACGATGCTGCAGCGCTTCATCGAGAACTTCACCTACCTGGGCGTGTTCCTGGTGCTCTTCGCCGGCGGGGTCGGGCTGCCGATCCCCGAGGAGGGGCCCGTGCTCGCCGCCGGCGTCCTGGCCCATGAGCAGGTCATCCGCTGGTGGATCGCCCTGCCCGTCTGCGTCATCGGAGTGCTGAGCGGCGACGTCGTCCTCTACTGGGTGGGCCGCCACTGGGGCGAGCGGATTCTCGACTGGCGCGTCGTCCGGTGGGTCCTGAGCCCCGAGCGCGAGGAGTGGCTCAAGAGCGCCTATTGTCATCACGGGGTGAAGATCATTTTCACGGCCCGCCACGTCGTCGGGCTCCGGGCCGCGGCGTTCCTCACCGCCGGGATCGCTCGGGTGCCTTTCTGGAGGTTCATTTCGGTGGACGCGATGGCTGCCTTGATCGGGGTGCCGGTGAGCTTCGGTCTCGCGTTTCTCTTCGCCGATCAGCTTGCGCGGGTGATCGCCGACGTCCATCGCGTGGAGCGTTGGCTCGTCCTCTACGCGCTGGTGGCCCTGGCCGCCTGGCTCGGCTACCTGGCCTGGCGCCAGAACCGGCGCCCCTCATGATGCTCGCGCTGACCGGCCGCACTCGGCGGTGGGTACGGCGCTGGCAAGGCGCGGGAGAGGGAGATGGCACCGCGGAACCTACGCGCCGCCTGCGTGGTCGACACAACCCCTGCCGCCCGGCCCGACGGTGGCGCAAGCACCGCGTGCTATAGTCGCCCGGAGGAGACACGTGGCGACCGCCGAGCGCAAGCCGTGGCACGCGATTTTTGGGCTGCTCGAGCGTGACGAGCGCGTGTTCGCGGTGCTGCTCGCCGTGGCCATGGTCGGCGGATTGGCCACGCTGGGACTCGATCCGCTGGGGCCCGGGCATCGCATCGATCTCTACTCCCTGGTGTTCTGGTTCGGGGCCTACAAGATTGGCGTCTTCGCGCTGGTCACGATCAATCCGCGAGCCACCCGCGGCATCTTCCTGGCCGCGCTGGGGATCGACCTGCTGCTGGTCTTCGTGTTGCTATGCCTCACCGGCGGCGGCGTGAGCCTGTTCTACCTTCTGTTCTTCCCGCTCGTGGCGGTTAACGCCTATTACTTCGGCCCGCGGGTGGGGCTCACCGCTGCGCTCCTGGCCGGCGGCCTCTACACGCTCTCGGCCCGGCTGGTGCCGCCGTGGGTGGGATGGACACCGGGGATCATCATCGGCGCGCTCGTCGGCCTGCCCGCGGTAACGCTGGGGCTCGTGGCCGAGCGGGAGCGCCGGGCCCGCGGCGAGGTCGAGCGGCTCAACACCGAGCTGACCGGCACGCTCAACCGCCTGCAGGCCGCCCAGGAGGAGTTGCTCGTCGCCGAGCGCATGGCCACCGTAGGGCGCATGGGTCTCAAGGTCGCCCACGAGGTGCGCAACCCCATCACCGCCATCGAGCTGAACGCCGAGATTCTCCAGGACATCGTGGGCGGCCGGCCCGGGCCGGACGACGAGGCTTCTTCGCTGGTCGCGGCGATCCGCGATCAGGTCAAGACGCTGGACGCGCTCACCGAGGAGTACCTGACCTTCGCGCGATTCCCGCGGCCGCACTTCGAGGAGGAGTCGCTCAACGGGCTGGTCGAGGAGGTCGCGGAGTTCATCCGGCCGGTGGCCACCCGCCAGGGATTGAGCCTGCGGGTGGAGACGGACCCCCAGGTCCCGATGCTGGAGGTCGACCGCGGCCTGCTCCGCCAGGCGATCATCAACCTGGTCAAGAACGGGATGGAGGCGCTGTCGCGGGGCGGGGAGCTGACGCTGGCCAGCCGGCGGCGCGATGAGCGGGTGGAGATCTCGGTGAATGACAGCGGCGGGGGCATCGCCGACGACGTGGCCAAGCGGCTGTTCGAGCCCTTCTTCACCACGAAGCCCCAGGGCACGGGCCTGGGCCTGTCCATCGCGCGCCAGATCACCGAGGAGCACGGCGGCGAGATCCGCTGGGAGAACCGAACCGCCGGCGGCGCCTGCTTCACCATCCATCTGCCGCTGCGGCGAGCCGTGCATGCCTGAGGCCGCCACGATCCTCGTCGCCGACGACGACCCTGGGATCCGCGAGAGCCTGGAGCGGACGCTGATCCGCGAGGGCTACGGCGTGGTGGCCGCCTCCGACGGCCGGGCCGCCCTGGAGCGGTTGCAGTCGGGGAGCATCGACCTCGTGCTCACCGATCTCAGGATGCCGGGGCTCAGCGGTCTGGAGCTGCTGCGGGCCGCCAAGGCCATCTCTCCCGACGTCGACGTCGTGCTGCTGACCGCCTTCGGGACGGTCGAGGAAGCCGTCAAGGCCATGAAGGAAGGCGCCTACGACTTCCTCACCAAGCCCTTTCGCCGCGAACAGCTGCTCAAGCTCATCGACAAGGCGTTGGAGCGTCGGTCGCTCATCGCTCAGAACCGGGCCCTGCGCCAGCAGCTGGAGGATTTGCAGGCCAAAGGGCAGATCATCGGCAACAGCGCGGCCTTCCGCCGGGTCATGACGCTGGTCGAGCAAGTCGCCGCCAGCTCGGCCACCGTCCTGATCCAGGGCGAGAGTGGCACCGGCAAGGAGTTGGTGGCCCGGGCCATCCACGATCGATCGCCGCGCCGCAGCGGCCCGGTCGTGGCGGTCAACTGCGCGGCGCTCCCGGAGACGCTGCTGGAGTCCGAGCTGTTTGGCTACGAGCGTGGGGCCTTCACCGGCGCCGCCGGACGCAAGGAGGGCCGCTTCGAGCTGGCCGACGGCGGCACGCTCTTCCTGGACGAGGTCGCCGACCTCTCGCTGGTCACCCAGCCCAAGATTCTTCGCGTCCTCCAGGAGGGCGAGTTCGAGCGCCTGGGCGGGACCCGGAGGATGCGCGTCGACGTCCGCATCGTCGCCGCCACCAACCAGGATCTGCCCCAGATGGTCCGCGAGAAGCGATTCCGGGAAGACCTGTATTACCGGCTCAACGTGATCACCATCAACGTGCCGACGCTCCGCGAGCGGCCCGAGGACATCAGCCTGCTCGCCCACCATTTTTTAAGAGTGTACGCGGCCAAGAACAATCGGAGGCTCGAGGGATTCACGGACGAGGCCCTCCGGCGGCTCGAGGGTTATACGTGGCCAGGCAACGTCCGCCAGCTGGAGAACGTGATCGAGCGGAGCGTCGTGCTGGCTCCCGACCGCCTGATCGACGCCCGTGACCTCCCGGAGGAGGTCGGCGGTGTGAAGCCTCCTCCCCGCGACGCGATCCTGTCGCTGGTGGGTACCCCGCTGACCGAGATCGAGCAACGCCTGCTCGACGAGACCCTGCGCATCACCGGCGGCAACAAGACTCAAGCCGCCAAGCTCCTGGGCATCGACGTGCGAACGGTCGCCCGCAAGCTGGAACGCCGAGACGAGGGGGCCGAGCCGGATACCGACGAGGCCGCCAGCGACTGACGCCGCGCCGGGAGTGCCCCGGCGCAGCCCTCAGTCGCCCAGCGTGCTCAGCGCGCCGGCTGCCGGAGCGTGAGCTCCAGCCGATCCCCGACCTTCAGGTCCTTGAGCGTCTCGTCGTTGCCCTGGAACTGGTGCGTCTGGCCGTCAGCGGCGCGGAGCGTCACCATCCCGTTCTTCTTGTCGATGCTGACGACCTGCCCCTCGATCTTTTGCGGCGCGGCCGACTTCGTCCCCACCGACGCTGCCGGCTGCTCGGCCGGCTTGCCGGCGGCCAGGGCCAGCCCATTGCCCAGCACGGCGGTGGCGAGACCGATCGCCACGATCGCTGTCCACGTCTTCATGGCGGTTTCCTCACTTCTTTGTGATGTCGTAGATGGCGCCCGCGGCGGCGCCGATGCCGGCGCCGATCAACGCGCCCTTGCCGACGTCCTTGCCGGTGCCCTTAGCGATGGCCGCGCCGGCGCCGGCACCCACCGCGCCCCCCGTGACCGTACCGCAGCCGGCAGCAAACGTCGCCGCCAGCGAGAGACTGACGATCGAAGCTGTGATGCGCTTCATTGCCCACCTCGTGAAGACGAAATAGTTTCGGAGGGCAGCAAAGTGCAAACCATGTGCCGCCGAGCGCACGGCGATCGCGCGTGGCGAGGCGTGTCCTGGATGGTATCCTACGGGCGGTGAAGGCGCTCCTGCTCACGCGCGAGTACCCCCCGCACATCTACGGCGGAGCGGGCGTCGTCGTCGATCAGCTCTCGCGCGCCCTCAGCCGGCGCATGGCCGTCGAGGTCCGCTGTTTCGGTGAGCGTCCCGGAGCGGGGGACGACAAGATCGTCGTGCGTGGCTACACGCCGTGGACGCGGCTGGCCGCCAACGCGGACGGCCCGCGCTTCGCCCCGGCATTGGAAACGCTTTCCATCGGCCTGGCCATGGCGCGTGATGCCGTGGACGCCGATGTCGCCCACGCCCACACGTGGTACGCGGACATGGCGGGGGTGTGGATCCGCCTGCTGCATCGCATCCCCCTCATCGTGACCCTGCACAGCATGGAGCCACTGCGTCCATGGAAGGCCGACCAACTCGGCAGCGGCTACCTGCTGTCCACCTGGATCGAGAAGACCGCCGTCGAGTCGGCCGATCGGGTCATCGCCGTGTCGCGGCAGATGCGCGAGGACATTCTGCGCCACTTCACCGTCGATCCGGACAAGGTGGTCGTCATCCACAACGGCATCGACCCCGAGCGCTTCCGGCGTACCGAACGCCGCGACGTCCTCGAGCGGTACGGCGTGCGGCCGCCTTACGTGCTCTTCGTCGGCCGGATCACGGATCAGAAGGGAATCTTCCACCTGCTGGAGGCGGCGCCCCGCCTGCCGGCGGGCGTGCAGGTGGTGCTGTGCGCCTCCGCCCCCGACACCCCGGAGATCGAGGAGCGGTTGCGGCGGGCGGTGTCCCAGCATCCCAACGTCGTCTGGATCAACGCCATGATCGCGGTGGAGGAGGTCGTGCAGCTCTACAGCCACGCCGCCGCCTTCGCCTGCCCGTCGGTGTACGAGCCCTTCGGGCTCATCAACCTCGAGGCCATGGCGTGCGAGACGCCGGTGGTCGCCTCGGCAGTGGGTGGGATCCTGGAAGTGGTCGAAGACGGCGTCACCGGCGTGCTGGTGCCCCCGGCGCGGCCCGACGAGCTGGCGGCCGCGCTGCGCCGTGTCCTCGACGACCCGGCCCGAGCCCGAGCGATGGGACGGGCTGGCCGTCAACGGGTGGAGGAGCGGTTCTCGTGGGCGAGCGTCGCCGCCCTCACCGAGCAGGTGTACGCCGACGCCATCGCCGACTTCCGCCGCTCGGCGGGCGACTGACTCGGTGCTCGCCGGCATCCGCGGCTTCGTCCTGGATCTGGACGGGTGCGTCTGGAACGGACAGGCCCTGAACCCCGGGGCCCGGGAGACGCTGACCACGCTCCACGCCGCCGGCCGCCGCCTGGGCTTCATCTCGAACAATTCCCGGGCCACCGGCGGCGATTTGCGGGCGCGCCTGCACGACCTCGGCGTCACCGTGGCCGAGCACGTGCTCACCCCGCTGGAGATCCTGGGTCAGGTCATCCGCGAGCGCTGGGGTCTTTCGCGTGTGCTGGTCATCGGCGCCCCTGAGATGGCCGAGGCCATCGCGGGCACCGGCCACACGCTCGTCGGCATCGAAGACTGGCGCGCGGCCACGGTGGTGGCGGTAGGCAACGACTTCGATCTGACGTACGAGCGCTTGACGGCGGCCTGTCGGGCCGCGGCCGGCGGCGCCGCGCTCGTGACCCCGAACCTCGACCCCCGCCTGCCCGTCGAGGGCGGTGACTTCCTGCCCGGATGCGGCGCCATCGTGCAGGCCGTCGCCTTCGCCGCCGGCGTCCGCCCGGTCGTGGTGGGGAAGCCCGAGCCCTCGCTCTTCCTCATGGCCTTGCGCCAGCTCGGGTTGCCGGCGAGCGCGGTGGCCATGGTGGGTGACAGCGTCCCCTCGGACATCCGCGGCGCCCGCGCGGTCGGCATGCGTACGGTGCTCTATGCGCCGGGCGGCGCCGCGCTCACGCCGGAGGTGGATGTCGTCGTCCGCTCGTTCGCCGAGCTGGCGTCGCGAGCCTTGGCACCGGACCCGCAACACCATCGGTAGGCACACGCGGCCGGAAAGGAGTTACGCATGCTCTGGACCATCTTCGTCGTCCTGCTGATCTTGTGGCTCCTCGGCGTGGTCAGCTCGTACACGCTCAACGGGTTCATCCACGTCTTGCTGGTCATCGCGATCGCCGTGGTCCTGATCCGCATCATCCAGGGCCGAAGACCCGTCTAGCGGCACCGCGACTGGTTGCGCCGCTACGCCCGGATCGTTCATGAACAACGCGCGCGAGGCCGGGCGGGTGGCGCCGGTGGGGCAGGGGTGGGCGGGGGGAGGGGTCAACAAGACCCGTTCCCGCCACGCGCCGCGCGGACCGCGCGCGTCCAGATGGAGCCCAGCCACGCACGGCGATGCGGTCGCCTGCTGCGTGGTCGAGTGACCCCTCCCCCCGCCCACCCCTGCCCCACCGGCGCCGTCCGCCCGCTCTCGCGAGCGTCGCTCGTGAATGATTCAGGCTAACGGCGGAGCCACTCGCGGAACCGCCGCCACCAGTTCACGATCTGCTCGCCGACCTTGCCGTGCTCGTCGCACGGGGCCGGCTCTGTCCCCGCCAGGAAGACCTCACGCACCACGATTGGACAGAAGCGGTTGGCGGCTTTGCCGTTCGTGGTGTCGACGTCCACGGCCACGATCCCCGCCGGCACGGCGAACGGATCGGCCGGGTAGGCGGCCATGGCGTCGCGCATGAAGTCTGACCAGATGGGAAGCGCCGCCTCCGCCCCGCTCAGCCCATGGGCCTCTCCGCTGTCGAAGCCCACCCACACCAGGGACAGCACATTGGCCGCGTAGCCCACGAACCACGCGTCGCGCCCGTCGTTGGTGGTCCCGGTCTTGCCGGCCACCGGCCCGGTCACGCCGAGGCTACGGGCCGGCGCGCCCGTCCCGCGCTCCATCACGCCGGCCAGGAGCGACGTCATGAGATAAGCTTCCGCCGGCGGCAGCGCCTGCACCGTCTGGGGCACGTCGAGCGGCACCGGACTGCCGTCGGCCTCCTGGACCGCACGGACCGCGATGGCGCTCTCCCGGCCGACGCCGCCGTTGGCGAAGGGCAGATAGGCGCGGGCCAGTTCCATCGGCGTGACCTCGAAGGCGCCGAGCGCCATCGCCGGCACCGGGCTGAGCGGGCTGGCGATGCCCAGCGTGCGCGCGCTCGCGATCACCCGGCTGAGGCCGGTCTCCAGCGCGATCCGCACCGTGGCCGCGTTGAGGGATTGCTCGAGGGCCCGGCGCACGTGCACCCGGCCTTCGTAATGGTCGCCGTAGTTCCGCGGGCTCCAGGGCTGCCCGTCCACCTCGAGGACGATCGGGCTGTCGTCGATGAACGTCGCCGCGGTGAAGGCGGCGCCACCTCCATCGCGGCCCAGGGCGGCGGCGAAGACGAACGGCTTGAACACCGAACCCGGCTGGCGGCGGGCCAGCACGGCTCGGTTGAACTGGCTGGCCTGGTAGTCCCGCCCTCCCACCATCGCCCGGATCTCGCCGGTGGCGGGGTCGAGCGCGATGAGGACGGCTTGCAGTCGCTCGGTCGCCTCCGTGCGGCGCAACCGCGGATGGCGGGTTTCGAGCTGCTCCAGGCCGCGGGACACCGCCCGCTCGGCAAGCCGCTGGAGTCCCATGTCGAGTGCGGTGAGCACCTTCTCGTTGCCGCCGAGGCTTCCGCCCAGCCGCTGCTCGAGCTCCTGGCGGACGAAGTCGGCGAAGTAGGGAGCCGGTTGTCCGGTCGCCGGCGCCGGCTGCTCCCGAACCGGCTCGCGCCGCGCGGCCTCATAGTCGGCCGGGGAGATCCGGCCCAACTCGCGCATGCGGGTCAGGACCACGTCGCGCCGCTGGCGTGACCGATCGGGGTTCAGCAAGGGCGAGTAGCTGTTGGGAGCCCGCAGCAGGCCGGCCAGCAGCGCCGCCTCGCCCAGCGTGAGCTGGTGGACCTCCTTGCGGAAGTAGGTGCGGGCCGCCGCCCCCACGCCGCGCACGGCGAGCCCGCCCCGCTGGCCGAGGTAAATCTCGTTGAGATAGGCCTCGAGGATCTCCTCCTTGCTGTAGCGCCACTCCAGCACGGCGGCCAGCCAGGCCTCGCGCAGCTTGCGCCCGAATGTCCGCTGGGAACCGAGCAGCCGGTTTTTGACGAGCTGCTGGGTGATGGTGCTGCCGCCCTGCATGACCCGGCCGGCTCGGAAGTTCGTCCAGGCCGCGCGCAGCAGACCCCGGAGGTCGAGGCCGCCGTGATCGAAGAACCGGTGGTCCTCCACGGCGAGCACGGCGTGCAAGAGCGCCAGGGGCGCCTCGCCCAGGCGCATGGGGCGGGACTCCTCGCCCGGCCGGTCGCCGACACTGGCCACGACCTCGGGCTCGAGCGCGCTCTCGGCCAGGGGCTGACCGTCGTGCAGCAGGCGCGCGATGCGGTCGCCATTCAGCTCGACGCGGAGCGGCAGCGGCCGGCGCTTGCCCCCCTCCTCGGCGCCGCGGACGTACACCTCCCACGCCGTGGGGGTCCGGCGGAACTGACCGGGGGCCGTGACCTCCGAGCGCACTTCCACGTAGCGCAGCCGGGTCAGGGTGGCGGCCAAGTCGACAGCGCGCACGTTCATGCCGGGCACCAGCCGCTGGGGCGCCGCGTACACGAGTGTCGTGCGCCGCGCGTGGGCTCGCCCGAAGCGGGCCAGCTCGACGCCCGTGTAGGTCACGACGGCGGTGAGACCCACGGCGGAGGCGACGCCCAGCCCGAGCGCGGTCAGCGCCAGCGGACCGCGACGACCGCCGCCCCAGCGGCTGAGGCGCGCGGCGCGCTCGATGAGCCGGGCGGTGGCGCCAGCCAGACGCGCGACTGCTTCGCGCGTGAAGGGGATCACAGCCCTAGTATGCCCGGGCTCGTTCCCTCAGATCAGGCGTTCGCGCAAATGGCGCCGGGCGCGGGCCACCATCCCCGGTCGGTGCGCGTAGATCGCGACCAGGCGCGCGTAGGCATCGGCCGACAGCGGCTGCCGGGCCGCCAGTGCTCGCCGGGCGCCGCGGACGGCGTCGAGAATCCCCCGGGCCCAGGCCCCCGACTGGCCGGCCCGGGCCGCGCAGAACGCCATGAGCAACAGATCCTGGACGATGACCGCGGCGGCGCGCCGAGGGCGGTGGTTGCGCAGGGCGACCCAGATCGCGTTGCGGGTGAACGTGTAGTAGATGCGGCTCGACGGCCGCACCGACGACTCGACCAGGTGCTGCACGCGCACGGTTGGCGTGTGCACCAGCTCGTGTCCGGCGGCGACCAGTCTCAGCGCCAGGTCCCAGCCCTCGTGGCCGATGAAGAAGGGCGCCCAGTAGCCGCCGGCGGCCAGGAACGCCGAACGGCGGCAGGCCGAAGCCCCTTCCAGCACGTAGCAGGTCGAGAACTCCTGCTCGGCCCACCGCTCGGGGTCGCGGGGATGGCACCAGTCACGGCGGCTGAGCTGGCCGTCGGCCCCCACGATCATGAAATTCACGACGGCGGCGCGGGGATGGCGGGCGAAGACGGCGAGCCCCCGCTCGACGTCGTCGGGGCTGGAGAACAGCACGTCGTTGTCGAGCGTGAACACGATGTCGCCCTTGGCCGCGGCGACACCGGCGTTGCGAGCGGCGGCGCCCAGGTTCTCGGGCAATCGCACGAGGCGCACGTCCGGGAACTCACGCCGCACCATCTCGGCGCTGCCGTCGGTGGAGGCGTTGTCGACGGCGATGATTTCCAGCCCCGGGACGCGCTGTTGCCGGGCCGCCTCCAGGGCGCGCCGGAGCACGTCGCGCCGCTGATAGTTGAGGATGGCGATGGACGCGGTCAGGCTCAATTCGGCACCTGGCCTCGGATCCACGGCCCCAGGACGTTGGCCAGGGGCAGCGGCAAGCGTTTCCAGGCGGCCACCAGGGGGGCGAAGCGGCCGGCGTCACGATCGACCGGCGGCGGCGCGCCGGCGTCGACGTCGATGAAGATCCACGGCAGCGGCCAGGGCTCCGCCCCCCACTGCCGCTTGAACTCGAACGTCCCCGCATTCCGGAAGGACCGCCCGAAATCGAGGACCCGATAGCCAGAAGCGCACCCGAACCGGATGACCTCCCAGTACAGGGTGAAGTTCGGGCAGAGGGCGAAGGCGTCTCGGAGCGAGGAGACCCACGGCACCATGATGGTGTCGCGGAAGAGCAGGCAGACGGCGGCGCCCACGACGCGGTTTCCGGCGTCGCGGACGAGGAGGACCCGGGCGCTCTCGCCGAGCTCGGCCAGCATCAGCGTGAAGAAGCGCCGGCTGTGCACGGGCGAGCCCAGGTCCCGCATGTTGGCCGCGAACACCGGATAGAAGTCGTCGAGCAGCTCGGCGCCGCCCCAGATGGTGGTGAGGCCGTTCTTCTGCCCCTTGCGCACCCGGTTGCGGCGCTCCGAGGGCAGGGCCTTCCAGACTGCCGCCTCGCTGGTGAGCGGCATCAGCATGGTCACCCGGTCGCCGGTGACCGGCTGGGGCAGGCCGCTCGAATGGAGCTGCCGCAACCCGACCGACTGGATCCCGCGGCTGCGCGCCAGGTCCAGCGCCGCCCGGGCCAACTCGGCCTCGGCCTCGCTGCCCGGCTCGGCCAGGATGCCGCCGTAGTCGAGGAACGGCATGGAGACCAGCCGCCGGCCGAAGAGCCGGCTCTTCATGAGCACGAGCGGCAGCAGGCCTGTCACCTCGCCCGCGTCCTCGGCCATGAGGTAGACGGCCTCGTGGCCGTAGGCGCTCCTGGCCACGGGACCCCAGGCCTGCAGGTGGGCCACGGTGGCGGAAGGGTGCTGTTCGACGAAGCGATCCCAGTTCTTGTCGGGCTCGAGGCAGACGATGTCGGTCATGACGGGGAAGCTATAGCGCAAGCCGAATGCCACCGGCGCCGGGGCCGCATTCGCGCCACTTCGGGGCCAAGGGCGGTCTCGGTCTGCAAGGCGCTACCCACCTGACCGGCGACTTCCCTGCATACGCGTGTGAGCTTCGGAGGCCGCTGAGACGCCCACCCAGTGCTCGTCGAGCCACGCTCACGGGTCCGGCAGGGCAGCGGGCTACCGGTTCGCTGGCAACACGGTGCAAGGCCACCGCCGGGTCCGGCCGCGGTTTCGCGGGGTTAGGACGTGGCATGGATCGTGGAGAACGATGGGTGTGCTCGCACGAAGACGCGCTCGTCTGATTGCCGCGCTGGTGGGGTTGGGGCTGCTCGGGCTGGCCCTCACGCCCGGTTTGGCGGGCGCGCAAGCCAATGCGGTCGGCGAGTGGCGGCTCCTGTCCTACACGACGCCGATCAACCCGATCCACGTGACCGTGCTGAAAAGCGGGAGGATCCTGATCGCGTCGGGGTCCGAGAACGATCCCACCCACACGACGTTCCGCACCGCGGTCTACAACTGGCAGACAGGAACCTTTGCGTTCCAGAACGTCCCCTGGGATCTCTTTTGCAACGCCATGTCCCAGCTTCCTGACGGCCGCATCATCATCACCGGCGGCAACGCCCAGTACAATCCGTTCCGCGGCCTCAAGACGACGACGATCTTCGATCCCGCCGTCGAGAAGTTCATCCAGGTCCAGGACATGGCCCGCGGGCGGTGGTATCCCTCCAACGCGGCGCTCGCCGACGGGCGCACCATGGTGTTCGGCGGGCTCCTGGAGACGCCCGGCACGAACAACACGGTGGAGATCTACGACGTCCCGACCGGCTGGAGCCCGGAGTTCACGGCGCCATTCAGTCCGCCGCTCTATCCGTGGTTGCATCTGCTGCCAAGCGGTCGGGTTTTCTTATCGGGCCCGTCGCGCACCTCACGATTCTTCGACCCCGGGGCCAGGACGTGGACGACGGGACCGACGATCGTGTACAGCGCCACCCGGCGTTACGGCTCCTCGGTCCTGCTGCCGCTCCGACCCGAGGAAGGATATCGCCCGCGGGTGATGGTCATGGGCGGCAACAGCCCGGCCACGCCCACCGCCGAGATCATCGACCTCGGCGCCTCCACCCCGGCCTGGCGACGAGTGCCAGACATGTCAGCGCCGCGCATCGAAATGAATGCGGTGATCTTGCCCACGGGCAAGATCCTCGCCCTCGGTGGCTCACGGATCGACAACGACGCCACCACGGCCAGCCTCAACGCCGATCTCTTCGATCCGGAGACGGAGACGTGGTCCCCGGCCGGGCGAGGGGCCGTGCCTCGTCTCTACCACTCTGTGGCGCTGCTGCTTCCCGATGCCAGGGTATGGGTGGCCGGTTCCAACCCCGCCCAGGGGAATTGGGACAACCGGATGGAGATCTATTCGCCGGCCTATCTCTATACCAGCAGCGGCTCGCCGGCGCCCCGTCCCACCATCGGCTCGGCTCCGGCCAGAGTCGGCTACGCCGTCCCCTTCACGGTCGCCACCCCGAACGCTGCGGACATCGCCTCGGCGGTGCTGGTGCGCCCGGGGTCCCCCACCCACGCTTTCGACTTCGAACAGCGTCTCGTCGGCACGAACTTCACGATCGGGTCCGGTTCCCTCACGGTCACCTCGCCGCCGACCCCTGAGGTTGCGCCGCCCGGCTACTACATGCTCTTCCTCGTCAACCGCGTGGGAACGCCCTCGGTGGCCCGGTTCATCCAGCTCTCGGCCGAAGCCGACAACCAGCCGCCGCGCGGGAGGATCGACACGCCGTCGGCCAACGTGACCATCACGGCCGGCGAGCGAGTGGACTTTGCCGGAGACGCCACCGATCCCGATGGCTCCGTCACCCGCTTCTCGTGGATCTTTCCCGGCGGCACGCCGGCGACCAGCACCGCACCCGTCCCGGGCCCGGTAACCTTCGCCACGCCGGGCACGTATATCGTCTCGCTCACGGCCGTGGACGATCGCGGCGAAAACGATCCGAGCCCGCCGTTCCGGACGATCACGGTCGAGCCGGCCGGCTTCGCCGCCTCGTTCACCAGCCCACCGCCGGGCGCCACCGTCAATGGAAACCAGACGGTGGGCATGGCCGTGGGCGGGGGAGGCACGCCGCCGTACACGTTCACCCTGAAGGTCGACGGGGTCCAGAAGTTCACCCAGACGACGTCGAACACGACCGCGTCGTATATCTGGAACACGACCGAGGTTGCCAACGCGAGCCACACGCTCGCGCTCACCGTGAGCGACTCGGCCAGTCACGTGTCGACGGCGACGCGGACGATCAACGTCGACAACGGCGGGCAGATGACGGTCAGCCTCACCACGCCGAAGCCTGGGCAGACGGTCAGCGGCGTCTATTGGGTGAACGTCTGGGTGGCGAACGCCGCCGGTCCTTACACGTACACGCTGTCGGCGGCCGGGCAAACGGTGTGGACGCAGTCCTCACCCAACGCTCACGTGACGCTGCCGTGGGAGACCTGGAGGACGCCGAATGGCCCCCAGACGTTGACCGCGACCGTGCAGACGGCGACCAAGACGGGGTCGACCAGCCTCAATGTGATCGTGCAGAACGAATCGGTTCCGCTCACCGCGGCCTTCACCAGCCCGGCGGCCGGGGCCACGGTCTCGGGCAACGTGGGCGTCGGGATGAACGCGAGTGGAGGCAGCCCGAACTACACCTTTACGTTGAAGATCGATGGCGGCACCGTGCTGACCCAGAGTGGACCGAGCACGACCACCTCGTTCACCTGGACCACCACCGCATATGCCAACGGCTCGCACACCCTCGCGCTGACCGTGACCGACGGCACGGGCGCCTCGGCCAGCGCGACTCGCACCGTCACTGTCAGTAACGGCGGCGGTGGCGGCGGGGGTGGCATCGGGGTCGGCCTGACCAGCCCGACGCAAGGGGCCACCGTCAGCGGCACCAACTGGGCGAGCGTGTGGGTGACCAGCCCGGCCGGCACCCCGCCGTACACCTATACGCTCTCTGTCGGCTCGACCACGGTCGCTACGATGACGTCGTCCAGCACGCACGCCGTGCCGGCGTGGGACACGAGGCTCGTTGCCAACGGACCGCAGACGTTGGTCGCCACAGTGCGGGACGCCTCCGGCGCCACCGGCTCGGCCAGCGTGAACATCACGGTCAACAACGGGCCTCCGGCGGCGCTGACCGCCGCCTTCTCCAGCCCGGGCGCCGGCGCCACCGTCGCCGGCACCGTCACCGTCGGCATGACAGCGAGCGGCGGCTCACCCGGCTACACCTACGTCCTGAAGATCGACGGCACGCAGATGTTCACCACGACGACGACCGCGACGACCGCCTCCCACGCATGGAACACTACCACCGCGGCGAACGGCGCCCACACGCTGGCCCTCACGGTGACTGACCGCACGGGCGCCACGGCCACCGCCAACCGCATGGTCACCGTCAGCAATGGCGGCGGTGGAGGCGGCGCCATCGGGGTTTCCATGACGAGTCCCAAGCCCGGGGCCACCGTCAGCGGCCCCAATTGGGCGAGTGTTTGGGTGACCACGCCGGCCGGAACACCGCCGTACACCTACACGCTGTCCGTCGGCGCGACGACAGTGGCCGCGATGACGTCGTCCAGCACGCACGCCGTGCCGGCGTGGGACACGACCCTGGTCGCCAACGGCCCCCAGACGCTCACGGCCACGGTTCGCGACGCCACCGGCGCCACCGGCTCGACGAGCGTCAGCATTATCGTGCAGAACCCCTGACGTCTCGTTCCGTCCCCCGGGGCGCGCGCGATGTCCTCGGGCGCGGTTCCCTCGACATGCCGGACAATCGCTTGGTCAGGGACATGGTCACGCGGCGGTCGCGGCTCCTGGTCGCGATCAGTTAGCGGTCCTTGCGCACGATGAAGTTCTCGAGGACGAGAACGTCCATCCCGCTCTTGCGGAAGGTGTTCAGCGCGTCCGCGGGGGAGCTGACGATGGGCTCGCCCTTGAGGTTGAAGGAGGTGTTGAGGACCATGGGGACCCCGGTCGCCTCCCCGAACTTCTCGATGAGCCGGTGGTAGCGCGGGCTCATCTCCCGGTGAACGGCCTGGGGCCGGGCCGTGCCGTCGGCGTGGGTGATCGCCGGCACCCGGGAGTCCGTCACCGGAGCCACGTAGAGCATGAATCGGGTCGGGTAGTGCTTGGCCGCCTCGCCGAGGTCGAAGAACTGCGCGGCCTTTTCGGCCAGGATCGACGGCGCGAACGGCCGGAAGGGCTCCCGGAACTTGATCTTGATGTTGACGATGTCCTTCATGTCCTCGCGGCGGGCGTCGGCCAGGATCGAGCGGCTGCCCAGGGCCCGCGGGCCCCACTCGAAGGGGCCGTGATACCAGCCGATCACCTCGCCGCGCTGCAGGGCCTCGACGGCCTGGTCGAGGACCCGCTCGTCGTCGTCCAGCACCGTGTAGCGGCAGCCCTCCCGTCGCAGCGTGTCGGCGATCTCGGCCTCCGCGTAGGTCCGGCCCCAGTAGGCGTGGTCCATGACGAAGCGGCGGGGTCGGCCCAGCAGCACGTGGTAGGCGTAGAGGGCCGCGCCGAGGGCGCCGCCGGCGTCGCCCGCGGCGGGCTGGACGTACAACTCGTCGAACGGCGTGGACCGGAGCACCTTGAAGTTGGCCACGCAGTTCAGAGCCACACCGCCGGCCAGGCAGAGCTTGGTGAGCCCGGTCTGGCGGTGCAGGTGGCGGGCCATGGCGATCATGACCCCTTCGGTCACCTGCTGAATGCTGGCGGCCAGGTCGGCGTAGTACTGGTTCCGGGCGAGCTCCTCGGCGGTCGGCGGGTTGGGATCGTCGTACAGCGAGGTCTTGGCCGTCACGAAACGGGCCTTGGGCTCGCGGGGCGTGCCGAAGAGACGCTCGAACGCCCGGGTGAAGGAGCGCTTGGTGTGATAGGGGAAGCTCACGTACCGCGGGTCGAGCCACAGGCTGCCGTCGTCCCGGAACTGGGCGATCTGCCGAATGAGATCGACGTACTTCGGCTCGCCGAAGGGGGCCATGCCCATGACCTTGTACTCGCCCTCGTTGACCTCGAAGCCCAGGAAGGCGGTGAAGACGGAGTAGAGCAGGCCCAGCGAGTGGGGGAACCGCAGCTCGTGCGTGAGGTCGATGCGATTGACGGCGCCCTGGCCCCAGTCAGCCACTGCGCGGCCCAATGTCGCCGTGGTCCACTCACCGACGCCGTCGACGGTGAGGATGGCCGCCTCCTCGAAGGGGGAGGACAAGAAGGCGCTGGCCGCGTGGGACGTGTGGTGATCGATGAAGAGGATGCGATCGGCCGGCGTGCCCAGGTGCCGGCGGATCAAGTCCTTGATCCACATCTTCTCGCTGAGCCACACGTGCATGCCGTCGCGGAACAGCCGCCGGGAGCGGGGAAAAGTGGCCAGGATCGTGGTCACCAGCCGCTCGGCCTTGACGAAGGGCTTCTCGTAGAAGGCGACGTAGTCGACGTCGCCGGCCTTGATCCCCGCCTTACTGAGACACCAGTCGATGGCCAGCTCCGGGAACCGGGCGTCGTGCTTCTTGCGGGAGAAGCGCTCTTCCTGGGCGGCGGCGACGAGCTGGCCGTCCTGGAGCAGGGCGGCCGCCGCGTCGTGGTAGTGACAGCTGATCCCGAGAATGTTCATCGCGATGTCCTCGCGTGCAGGTGGTCCAGCCCCCGGCCCGCCCCGGCTTTCGCCGGCAGGCGCGTCAGCACCGTGGCGCTCAACGCCTCGTAGAGGGCGTCGGCGGCGACACGATGCCCCGACGGCGTGGGGTGAACAGGATCGAAGGTGACTGTCTTGTCCCGAAAGAGAGGCTGGTCGGCGGCATTCCGGAAGGCCGGGAGAAGATCCACGATCGGGACCCCGTGGCGTGCCGCGAATTCACGGAGCCGTCGTTGCGGGATCGCCTGCAGCACGTTGGGGTCGAGCGCCATGCCGAACCGCTCTCGAAAGAGGTCTCGGATCGTCGGACTGAGTTGGACCTCCATGGGAAACACGACGAGCACCAGAGGGTAACCGCGCTCTCGGGTGAGCGCCACCAGCCGCGACAGCAGCTTGAGGGTCGACGCCCAGGCCCGAGCCTGTCGCTCGGATGGCGGCTCGACCGGTAAGTAGTCGGCGTCGTGGACCCGGGTGATATCGAGCACGCCGGCACGATAGAGCAATGACTTGAGACTCGTGTACGACGCTAGATAGAGGTGTGAGTGCAGGAGCAGAGCGGCGTTCACGCGCCGCACGAGCCCCAGGGAGGTGGCGCTCGGCGATTGGCCCCGGACCTTGACGGGCACCGGACCATCGGCGTCGTAAAGCGCGATGTCGTTCAGGACGAAGCTGACCAGGACGAGATCGGGCTCGAACCGCTCCGCCTCCCCGCGGATGAAGTTGTAATAATGAGCTAGATCCGTCCCCTCGATCCCACCGTTGACGACCTCCCAGCGCCGGCTGTTCGTCGCCTCCGTGTTGAGCCGCGCCTCCAGCACCTTGAGGAACGTCTCCTCGAGGCGCACGCCGTAGCCGAAGGCCACCGAGTCGCCGACACCCAGGATGCGAAGGGTTCCGGGAGGCTTGGGGACGGTCAACTCCCGGTCGCGCAGGCCAAGACTGTTCACGACTACCGGGGCCCCGGCGTACGAATCGTTGCGGGCCCCCGGGATCAGCTCCCACGTCCATCCCGGCCGCGTGCTCCACCGCTTGATCTTTTGCCAGTTGAAGTAGTCCGGGTCCTGGGGAAGGACGAGCCGGACCCCGGCCTCGAGGACGAGGAGAGCGACCAGCGTGCTCACGGCGGCCGCGGTGAGCTTGACGGAGAGGCGCGCGCCGGGCCGGCGAGCGGCGGGCTTGCCCGCCGCTCGCGCAAGCGGGCTCACTGCCGTCGCGCCTCCTGGAGCGTCGTCGGGCGGGGCGGGCGGGGCAGCCAGTAGGTCGGGTTTGTCCGCGCGCGAAACTGCAGCGGGTCGGTGAAGGGCCGTCGGGCGAGCGCGAACGGCCCCACCAGGACGAAGTAGAGCACCGTGTAGATCAGCGTCGCTTGCTTGTCGCCCAGCCAGAACGCGAAGCGTTTCCAACCCGCCCACGCAGCCTTGAGCAGTCGCACTTCGGGGCTCCTCAGAAGAGCGTGTAGATGAACGGGGCGAGCGCCGAGCTCTGACCCAGGATCAACAGGATGCCGAAGAGGAAGATGACCGCGAACATCGGCATCATCCACCAGAGCTTCTGCCGCCACAGGAAGCCAAAGAACTCGCCCATGATGCCGAGCCGTTCCGTCGTACGCGCGATCTTCCCCACGAGCCCCCCCGGTCGTCGGCGTTCGTCCATCCAATCGAGGCAAGATCCATACCTGCCCGTTTTTGCTCGCACGACCGCTACTTCCAGACTCCTCCGCGTCCCGGTATGCAGCGGAGTGCGTAGTGACCAGGCGGCGGCGCGGCCGAATTGGGCAAGGACCTTCTGCCCCGCGGCGCCGCGAGGGCGGCGTCCGCCACACCGGTAGCGGCCGCGACTGTCCCGCTGGTTGACGTCGGCCGCCGTCACGTCAAGACCATCAGTCCCGATCTCTTCCCCAGCGTAAAAAGTTCAACGCCAGCCAGATTCGGTGGGTAGCCCGACATCTCGGGTCTGGCCTGTGAATTGCCTTGCCCACCCCGGGCTGCAAAAGATTGCCCAGGCTGTAAAGCCTTCACATCACCACAGGGGGTGGGCATGCGTCGTTCGATGGCGGTTCTTATGGCGATCATCGGTGCTCTCGCGAGCGGCGTCGGTGTCGCTCAAGCCCAGGGAGCACTCGTGGCGGGTGGCCTGACGGCTCTCCCGACGATCACGGAGAGTCCCAACAAACTGCAGAACCCAGGCTTCGAGACCCTGAGCGGTGGCTTTCCGGCCAGCTGGAGCACGCCCTCAGGATGGGCCGCCGATCTGATCGTCCGCCACTCGGGCAACTACAGCTACCGGCGTGGCAGTGGCGCCGGCACATCGTCACAGGCCGTCCCCCTCAAGAAGGGCGTCTATAACTTGAGCGCCTGGATCAAGACGGAGGGGATCAGCGGCACGAACGCCGGAATCCGGCTCCAGCTCGACCTCCGGCCTACCATCTCCAACTGGGCCACCACCGCGATAATCACCGGCACCCGCGACTGGACGCTCTTCGAGGTTAAGAACTTCATCGTGCCGCAGGACATGACGGTGACGGTGAAGCTGGAGAACTTCGGGGGGGCGACTGGGACCGCGTGGTTCGACGACGTGAAGCTCGTCGAACAGGTTCCGCTGGCCCTCGACGTCTACATGCTCTACCCCAACTACCGCGGGATGCTCTTCGACGACCAGTCGCCGACGATGCGGTTCGACGTGAGCGTTACGCCGCCCGGCGGTGACTTCGGCCGCTACCAGGTTCGCGGCACGCTCAAAGACGAGGCAACTGGAGTGGCGGTGGCCACCCAGAACTACGCGGCCGAGGCCCACGTCGTCGCCGACCTCGATGGCAGCCTGATGTCGTACGCACGGCCGTACCTGGCCTCCTTCTCACTGATCGATCGTTCGAGCGGCGCTATCGCTCATTCCTACCCGGCCTTTCGGGTGTCGAAGGTGGCTGGGTCGACTCGTCTGTCGATGAACGTCTCCTTCGACGCCAAAAACCGGGTGCTGCTCCGAGGGAAGCCGCGGTTCATCCTCGGCGTGTACGACTCGGGCGGGGGTTACAGCACTTCGGATTCGCACTGGGAGAACCAGATCTGGTCACCCACCGGCGCTCGCGGGCTCGACGGGCTGCGAATCAACATGTACCTCAACTACTGGATGGGTGTCGCGCCCGCCGACACGATGAAGGCGCTGATGACGAACCTCCAGAAGCGCGGCGTCTTCTATCTCCAGACCGGCAACTGCTTCGCGCGGTGGCCGGCCGGTAATGACTTTTCCATCCACAACTCGGACGCCTACGTCCGGGACATCGGCGCCCATTCGGGCAGCGCCGGCTATTACACCGCCGACGAGTGCGATTCCTCGTTGATGCCCGGTATCTTCGAGCAGTACAAGCGGCTGCGGAGCCTCGATCCCGACAGCGCCACCTTCGCCGCGCTCTTTGGCCATGAAGATATCCGGTTCTGGCGGGACGCGGCGGACCTCCTGGCCAGCGATCCGTATCCGATGTACGCCGCGGAGCCGGCCGGGGGGTACAACCATCGGATGGTGGCCGACTGGACGGTGCGGACGCGCGAGGCGGTGAAGGACGCCCGGCCGTTCCTGACCGTGCTCCAGTTCTTCAAGTTCACAGGGCTGGGCCGCTGGCCGACTCGCCAGGAGATGCGCAATCACGCCTACATGTCCATCGTGGAGGGGGCCCGCGGGCTCTGGTGGTGGTCGGCCGGTAACGGGGCCGGCGCGCTGGCCAACGTGTGCTCGGGTTGGTGCGCCGAAAAGACGGCGCACTTGAACGACCTGAAGGCGGTGGTCGGCGAGATCGCCGACCTGGAGCCGGTCTTGCTCGCTGACGACGCCGCGAGCGCGTTGAGGAGCGTTTCCAACCCGACCGCCATCAAGACCAAAGTGAAGCTGGCCGGCGGCAAGGGGTACGTGTTCACCTACAACGCGACGAATCAGAACGTGACGGCGACGTTTACCTGGAACACCGCGCCGGGCGCGGTGACGGTGAACGCAGAGGGCCGGACGGTGCCGGCCAGCGCCAACGCGTTCACCGACACGTTCGGGCCTTACCAGGCTCACGTCTACGTGATCGGCAACGGCGGCAGCGGTGGGACGCCGCCACCGTCCCCCACGGGTCTGACGGTGAGCTTCACGAACCCCGCAGCCGGCGCCACGCTGAGCGGGACGACCACGGTGAGCATGTCGGCCACGGGCGGCGTCGCCCCCTACACCTATCGGGTGGTCGTGGGCACCACCCCAGTGTTCACCGGGACCAACAACAGCTTCAGCTTCAACACCACCACCGAGCCCGACGGCACGCACACGCTGACGGCGACGGTGACGGACTCCAGCAGCCCCGCGCGGACCGGCACCGCCACCAGAACCGTCACGATAGCGAATGGCACGACGCCGCCTCCTCCGGGCACGCTGAAGGTGAGCGTCACGGCCGTGAGCCCCGGCGCGACGGTGAGCGGCACCGTGTGGCCCCACGTGTGGGTGTCGGGCCAGAGCGGGACGTCGAACACGTTCAGCGTGGCCATCGACGGCCTGACGGTCGCCAGCGTCACAACCTCCGAGACGCACAGAGTGCTGGACTGGGACAGCCGGAAGGTGGCTGACGGCCCTCACATGCTGACAGCGACCGTGCGCGACGCGACGGGCAAGACGGGTTCTACGAGCCTCAGCGTCACGACCAAGAACGGAACGACGACCCCACCCCCGACGACGATGACCGCGTCGTTCACGGCGCCTGCAGCGGGCGCCACCCTGACAGGGACCGCCACCGTCGGCATGGCGGTGACGGGTGCCGCCACGGGAGCGAACACGTTCACGCTGGCGCTGGACGGGCGGGTCGTCTCGACGCAGACGGTGAGCGGCACCACAGCCTCCTACGCCTGGAGCACGACTTCGGCGACCAACGGTGCCCACACTCTGACCCTGACGGTGCGGGACGCCGCCGGCAAGACGGCGACAGCCAGCCGGACGGTGACGGTCTCGAACGGCACCGCGCCGCCGCCGCCGGGCGCGTTGAAGGTGAGCTTCACAGCCATCGGCGCCGGCGCGACGGTGAGCGGCACGGTGTGGCCCCACGTGTGGGTGTCGGGCCAGAGCGGGACGTCGAACACGTTCACGCTCATGGTCGACGGCCGGGTGATCGGGGCGAAGACCATCTCGGACACGCATACCGTCTTCCCTTGGGCCACCACCGGGACCACCAACGGAACCCACACGATCACGGCCACGGTGCGCGACGGCACCGGTAAGACCGGCACCGCGAGCATGACCGTCACGGTGAAGAACTAGCCATGGCCCTCGACGTGGTCCTCGACGTACGGCCAGCCGGCCCGTCCGAGCCGGATGCCTTCTCCTTGCGCGTAGACGTGAGCGGAGGGCGGGCGCCGCTGCGCCTGCTCCTCTACGTGGACGGCGATCTGGCCAACGCGTGTGACAGCATCGCCGACATCTACGAGTTCCGCGCCTCCAGCCTGGCCGGGGGGGCCCACCGCGCGCTGACCGTCCGGGTCATCGACGCCGACGGGCGCTGGGGCAGCGCCAGCCGGGTGATCTCAGGCAGTGTCAAGGAGGTCGCGGGTCCGCCGCGGATCATGCTGCGGTCCAGCGTGAAGAGCCGGCCGGTCATGGCCGGCCTCTAAGATAAGGAGACTGGAGGGGCAGCGACCGCCCCCTCCAGATCTCCCCCTCCGGACTTGCCCAGTTTCTCCTGCAACTAACTACCCGCTTCGCGCACTCCGCTGCAGCGGTACCGGCGAAAAGGCCAGTAAAGACCATGGATTCCTACGCTTTGCCTTCCGGGTACGGGTCTTGCGCTACCAGGAGCCGGGAGGCAGATCATGTCCGGATGGAAGGCGGCCTGAGCCATGTGGCTTCTGCTCTTCGTGATCATGGTGATGCCGTACGAGAACAATCCGTACCTCTATATTGCCGACAGCTTCCTGGGAATCGTCCCCGACTTCACCGTGATCAAGCTGCTGGGGCTCCTGGGCTTCGCGTGGGCTCTGGTGCGGCTGGCGGCGGGGGCGGTGCCGGAGGGCGTGCTCGCCTCCCGGCAGGCCCGGCTGTTCGCCGTCTTCTTCATCGGCGTCATCCTGGCCGGGCTGCTGAGCGGAACCGGCTTCATCGCCGTCTCCCGCTATCTGGCGTTCCTGATGTTCCTGCCCTTCGTGCTGGTGGCGGTGCGGACCCACGACGATCTCCGCCGCATGCTCTACGCGCTGGCCCTCAGCTTGATCCTGACCTTCCCCTACGCCGTCCGGCAGATGCTCCGGTACGACGCGCGACTCGGCACGGGGCTCTACGAGCCGAACTACTTCGCCGCCAACCTGGTGATGGTCATCCCGCTGGCCCTGGCCATCGCCACCACCCAGGTGTCTCCGTCGAAGCGGACGCTGTGGCTGGTGGGGACGCTCGTGTTGGTGGCGAGCCTCTTCCTGACCTCGTCGCGAGGAGGCTTCCTCGGTCTGCTGGTCGCCGCCACGCTTTATGTCCATCGGAGCCGCGGCACCGGAGCGGCGCTCGCTCTCGTCGGCGCCCTGATCCTGGCCGTGCTGCCCACCACTCTGGGTGCGCGGGCTCTGGCGACCCTCTTCGAGGGTGGTTCCGCGCCGTCAGGCCTGGAGGCGTCCAATGAGGCCCACATGGCGCTGTTCTGGGGGGCGCTGCGCATGATCGGCGACGCGCCGCTCACGGGCGTGGGGCCGTACAACTTCAAGACGCTGAGCGTCGAGTACACCGGCCTCGATGTCGGCTTCATCGCCCACAACAGCTATCTCGAGATCGCGGCCGAGCTGGGCTTGCCGGTCTTGGCCGTCTTCCTGCTGCTCATCGCCTCGGTGTTCCGCGGCTTGGGGCGCGGCATCGTCGCCGGCGGTGGCGAGGCGCGCGAACTGGCTGCCTGGGCCGAAGGGCTGCGGTGTGGCCTGGCCGGCTTCCTTGTCGCCGGTATCTTCATCAGCGCCGAGTACCAGAAGATGTTCTGGCTGGTCGTCTTCCTTTCCATCGTCGTCGAGCGCCTGGCCACGGAGCGCGAACGGGTGGCGGTCGCGGAGCCCAGCACGGCCCTGACCGTCCCGACCCCACCCGTCACGTTCCCGAAGCCGGCATGATACGGCTGGCGCTCGCACTCGTCCTGCTGCTGTTCGGGGCGCTCACGGTGTTCGCCCAGAAAGTGGGGGGCCCGACCGAGTGGTCGCGCGCGGAGCGTCCGGGCCCGAACCTGCTGGAGAACGCAGGCTTCGAGGCGAAGGCCGCCGGCGCCGCTGCGGCCAGGTGGGCCCTGGGCGTGGCGCCCGGGCTATGGGTGGTCGACGCCGCGGCGCGGAGCGGCGAGGCCAGCCTCAAGCTTTCCGGTGTCGACGGCCAGTCGCGCGTGCCCACCGCCGAGCAGACCGTCAATCTCACCCCCGGCTTCTACACGCTGGAGGGTTGGGCGAAGATGGCCGGGCTCGGCGCGACCCGTGAGCGCACCGGCGTCAGGCTCTGCCTGGACGGGCGGCCGCGCCTGCACTGGTGGAAGTGCACCGACCTCGCGCGCGGCACCGGTGATTGGCGGCTGCTCCGCCTGCCCCTCATCGCGGTCGGGAATCCGGGGCCGTACCGCGTGACCGTCGGCGCCTACGGGCTGCCCGATGGCGAGGTGTGGTTCGACGATGTGAGCCTGGTGCAGGTTCGGAGGCCGGTGCTCGACGCCTACCTGCTCTATCCGAACTTTCGCGGCATGCTCTTCGATGACCGGCCCCAGACGGTGCGACTCTCGATGGTCGTCGCCGACGACGCGGAGGCGCGCCAGACCGGTGCCCACGTGCGAGTGAGCCTGCTCGACGAGGGCGGCGCCGCGCGGGTCACGCGGCAATACGAGGGCCAGCCCGGGCGCCTGGTGGCCGAGCTGGACGCTGCCGGACTGCCCCACGGGTCCTATCGGCTGCGGGCCGAGCTGATCGGCCAGGGCGGGGAGGCCCTGGAGCGCGCCACCGAGTACCGGGTGATGAAGGCCGCCGCGAAGACCCGCGCGCGGTTCGCCGCGTGGTACGACGAGCGCAACGTCACCTATCTGGGAGGCAAGCCGGCGTTCGTGATCGGCCTCTACAACACGAGCGGCTACACGCTCTCCCGCCAGGACTACGCCCGGGGCCGTGACGGATGGGGCAACGCGCGCATCGCCGAGGCGCCGGTGAACATGCTCATCAATTACTGGCTCGGCGCCGCGCCCATCCCCGCACTGCAGGCGTACATGGACGATCTCCACGACCGCGGCATCTATTACCTGCAGACGGTGAACTTTTATCACGCGGACGACCCGCAGTACCGGACGATCCAGTACCCGGCGGCCAAGGACGGCGACGATGCCCTCAATCGCTGGGTGGCCAAGACGCTGAGCGCCCACCGGGGACTGGTCGGCTTCTATACCGCCGACGAGCGCCCGGCCGAGGTCATCCCCCAGGTGTTCCGCCAGCACCGGGCCCTGAGCGAGGCGGCGCCGGGAACGCTCAACTACGCCGTGCTGGGCAACGGCTGGGAGGAGCAGGCCCCGCTCTGGCGTGACGCGCTCGACGTGATGGGGCTCGACCCGTACCCGATCACCAAGCCGCGCGGGCAGAACAACCTGGCCGAGGTCGGGGAGTTCACGCGGATCGGCCAGGAGGCCGTGCAGCGGAGCCGGCCGCTCTGGATCGTCATCCAGTACTTCCCGCTGACGTCCGCCGGCGGCTGGCCCACACAGGACGAGCTGCGGGTGATGAGCTGGATGGCCATCATCGAGGGCGCTCAGGGCCTCTTCTACTGGTCCTTCGGAACCAAAGGGCTGGCCTGGGTCAAGGACCCACGGGAGCGCGAGCAGCGCTGGCACGACCTGTTGCGGGTGACCAAAGAGATCAAGGTCCTGGAGCCGGTGCTCCTCGCCGAGGACGCGGCGGTTCTGGCCGGCGGCGCCGGCGGCACGATCCGGGCCCTCGGCAAGCGAGGACCGGACGGCGTTCGCTACCTTTTCGCCTACAACACCAAGAACGGGCCCGCGTCGGCGACGTGGACGCTGGCCGAGCCGGCGCGCGCGGTCGAGGATCTCGACGGCGCGGCGCCGCCCGCGCTCAGCGACGGCACGCGCCTGGCCGTCGAGTTCGGTCCCTACGCCGTCAAGCGGCTGCGCCTGCGTTAATCGCTCAGCTGGAGCGGCGGGCCTCGCCCTCGAAGCCGGGCAGGATCGCCTTGAAGAAGGCGTTCTGAACGAGGCGGAGGACGACCTCCCAGGTGCTGGCCTTGGGATCCTGCACCCGGCCCGTCACGTCGGCCTTGGTCGCCACCTCATCACGCGGAACGTTCTCGAGCAGCTTGGCGATCCCGCCCACGAGGCGCTCGTACGTCTTCTTGATGAAGCCCTTGTGGCGGTCCTGTTGGGGGTCGTAGACGTCGAGGTCCCGGAAGAGCGGCTTGACGTAGCCCTCGATCGTTCCGTTCTTGACCGTCAGCTCCGAGAAGAACGAGAAGAGCCCGCGGGCCACGTCGAAGCGTCCGTGGGCGCGCAGCAGGTTGTTCATCGCCTTCAGATCGGTGTTCTCGATGCGCACGGCGACGTCGAAGTCGGGGCCCGACAGCTCGGGGCGGAAGGCGGCGGTGGCCAGGGTGGCGCCGCTGCCCATGAACCGGCCGGTCAGCCGGGCGGTGGCCGTGCCCTCGGTGACCTGGTTGCTGAGGTTCTCGAGGTCGAGATTCATGTCGGCCAGAAACACCCGGTAGTCGGCCCGGGCGGCCCGGTTCACGAATCCCAGATTGGCCCCGACGATCCGCAACCGATCCACACGGATCTGGATCCCGGGCTGATTGGCGACGGCTTCCGCGCTGCGGGCCGTTTTCTCGACCCCCCGCTTGACCTCCCCGGCCTGGGCCGCCGGCGCGCGGTAGACGTAATCGCCCTCCAGGCCGCGCACCACCGCCTCCTGGAGGTGAGCCGCCTTTACGCGGGGCCCGTACTCGAGGTTACCGACCGCCGCCAGAGTGCCTTTGCGCAACGAGAGGTTGGATCGGGCCAGAATCGGTTTGAAGTGCTCCAGGTCGATCCCCTCCATCCGGACGATGGCCAGCACACCGGGGTACGGATCGGCCAGAAAGTCGGCGTTGCCGTCGAGCTCGAGTCGTCCGTTGCCGAACACCTCGGTCCCCAGCCACAGCTCGGAAGGGTAGACGCGGTCCTTCGACCGGATGTTACGGATGTTGGAGGCGCGCGCGTTCAGCTCGGTGAGGCGCAGGGGCTTGAAAGGTCCCTCGTCCACGTAGGTGAACTCACCGTCGCGGACCCTCAACAGGTTGATCTTGAGCGGATACATAGCCTGCAGCGCGTCCTGCCAGCCTCGCTTCTCCACCGGCCGGTCGTCGGCGGCCTCGCGCCGGATGTGGGCGAGGTTGACGTGGAGGACGGGTCGATCGAGCGCGAAGTCGGCCACCAGATGACCATGGAGCAGCGCCCGCCAGTGGACGCTCGCGGTGATGCGAGCGAACCGCGCCACGGGTGGATCGGGATGTGCGTCCTGACTCACCAGGAGTTCCTCGAAGTCGATAGAGAAGCCGAGCGGGTGGAAGTCCAAGCGCCCGATCCGCACGGTATAACCGTCCAGGCGCTGGTTCATCTGGGACTCGATGTACCGCCGGAGCGGCTCGTCTACGAGAAGGGCGGCGGCGACAAGCGCGCCCACCACGAGGGCTCCGACGACGGCCAGCACGATCCAGCGCCGGCGCACGCGCATCGTCCGCTTCATCCGCCGACCCGGCTAGCGAGACTCGAAATGGCGCCCGAGTCTGGCCAGGGCCAGTGCGCCGAGCAACAGTCCGAGGTCCCGCAGGGCGATGTCGAAGTAGCCCGGGATCAGCAGCAGGTTCACGATGATGCCCCCGAGCCAGGCGGCGACGATCCAGCCGCCGACGCTGGGCTTCATGGCGACCAGCAGGCCGGCGGCGACCTCGACGACACCGACCGCGAGCATCATTGTCTGGGGCGCGATCCCCAGGGTCGCGGGGACGATCGGGGCCAGGTACTGCGGCCAGTCCACGAGGACATTGGCGAACTTGTCGAGGCCCGCGATGACCGGCGCCACGATGAACCCCAGGTAGAGGAGCACGTAGGCCTGGTAGGCGGGATGGCCGGTCTTTGGCTCCGACTCGAGAGTCTCGGGGGCGAGCGGCTCGGTGGCGATATACCTCTGTGGGCGTGCCATGGGTTACAACCCTCCATCGTGCAGAGTCTTGCCACACCTCGGGCGTGGGCGCCCCCTAAGCCTTCCTAGCAACGTCCGGGCCAGCGCGACCTTTCAGACCGCGAGCTCGTGAAGCTCTTGGCCCGTCACCGGCCGCGGCCCGCCGTGTCCCGTCCACCGCCGGCGGCCTGCCGTTGAGCGCGGCGGTGCTCCGTGGTCGTCGTTGGCCGGATATTCCGGCCGGTGTGCCCCACCCGCGCGCCGCGCGTGGCGGCGATCACCTCCAGGCGGACCTCGGCATTGGTCGCCGGCCGTCCCCCTTCGGCCTTCGGCATCGAGAGCACGAGCACACCGTTGCCATACGTCGCGTTGGTGAGCGCACCGTTCACGGCCTGGGGCAGGGTCACCTCGCGGTGGTAGGGGCCGATGGCCCACTCGGCGAGGACGAGATCCCGCTCCCGCTGGTGTGGGCCACGCTCCTCACCGTGGATCGTCACGCGGTCGCCGGTAATGCTGACTCTGATGTCGGCCGGCTCGAGGCCGGGCATGGGGGCGGCCAGCACGAGAAGGTCGTCTGTCCGATAGACGCGCAGCGGCACCGGCTGCCCGTGCTCAGGCATGACGGGCCGAGCGCCGGGCGACCTCTTGGGCCGCGTGCAGCGCCTCGTCCTCCTCGTGCGAGCGAAGGGCCAGCGAGCTGAGGGTGAGGATGCCGACGAGCCGCTCATCGTCGTCGACCACGGGCAGACGACCGATCTGGTTGCGGGCCATCACGCGGGTGGCTTGCTCCACCGTCCACTCCCGACGGGCGCACACCACGTGGCCGGTCGCGCAATCGGTCACGCGTGTGGAGCGCGGATCGACGCCACGGGCGACGGCACGGACCACGATGTCGCGGTCGGTCAGCAGCCCGCGCAGGCGTCCGCCTTCCACGACCGGCAGGACCCCGACGTTGGCGTCGCGCATCAGCTGGGCGGCTTCCGCCAGCGTGGCCGAGCTGTCGATCGTCATGACCTGCTCGACCATGACGTCCTCGACGGTTCGGCCGCGCGCGCCGCCGTTGCGCCGGAGCAAGAGCCACAGCGCCGGCACGACCACCCCGAGCGCCACGGAGATCGCGGCCATCGGGATTGTCGGGTCCGATGGGATGTCACGATTCATCATCCGACTTGCCCGCTGAGTGAGGGTCCTGTACGTCATGACTCCACCTCCATATGTGTGCGCGTTGGGTGTGCAACCTCCGCGCCGTCAACGCCACTGGCGCGCGCGGCAACCTTTACACTCAGGCGGCGCGGTGGGAGCCGACGCCTCTACCTAGAGGGTGACGGGGGCGGCACGCGTCTCAGGCGACATCCCTGGCGCTTTTCAGGCGTCCCCGGCGCAGGAGCAGGACGCCCGCCACGAACGGCAGGAGCATGACCAGGTAGATCAGCTTTCCGTACGCCACGTGGACGAACCCCATCGCCGCCTCCGGACCCCAGTAGTGCGCGAGCAGCCCGGTGCCGGTGACGCGGGCAAGATTGGCCACGATGGCCACGACGATGGCGAGGGCCACGACGGCGGCCCGGCGAGCAGGGCTGGGTTGGGTCGTCCAGGCGAAGGCCGTGCCGACGACGATCATGGCCAGCAGAAACCGCAGCCCGTTGCAGGCCTCGGTGACGAGCAGGATGACGCTCGGTAGCTCGATGCGGAGCCCCTCCCGCACGACGGGAATGCCGAGGACCTCGAGGGCATGGCCAGCGAACCATGCGGCCAGGCGCTGGAGCGGCAAGGACAGCGCGGGAAGAGCACCGTCGGGCAGCGGCGCCATGAACGCCAGGAAGGCCAGGGGAAAGACCGCCGCGCCGAAGCGCGATGGGCCGAGGACGAGGCGGGCCAATCCTGCGAGAACAACCGGAATCGAAAGCGCGGCCAGCGGCAGGCTCCGCAGCGACGTGCCCGCGACGAGCAGCGCGAGGCCGCCGCCCAGGAGGGCCAGTCCACCCGCCGACCAGGCGGGCGCCGGGTGGGCCAACTGGTGGCGGTTGTCCCACAGCGCCCAGGCGCTGAAGACGGGGACGAGAAAGCCGTAGGAATAGTACGGAATCGTCGCCCAAACCTCGACGAGCGCCCGCATCACCGGCGCATAGAGCGCCACGAGCAGGATAGCCGCGGTCACCACGAGCGCCACCACGCCGGCGCGGCGAGGCAGCCGGTCCATCACGCCCGTGAGGAGCCGCCAGTCGCCCCAGCCCACTACCCCCAGAGCGCCGGCCGCGACGACGAAGACGGCCAGGCCCAGCGTGGCGGCCGCGATGAGTCCGGGTACGTGCGTGCCGTCAGGCGCGACCAGGTGGATGGCGACAAATGCCAGCACGGCCGCGCCGGCGATCCGGACCAGGCCGAAGGTGGGAAAGCCGCAGCGCTCGTGCCGCGCGACGGCCATGAAGGCCAGCGCAGACGCAGCGACTTGGGCCGTGGCGTTGGCCACCACCGCGCCCCAGACGCCGTGCCGCGGGATGAGGATCGCCGCCGCCGCCACGTTCAGGATCGCGCTGACCCAGGTCGCGTGAAGCGCCCAGCGGCGGTCGCCGGTGGCTCGGAGGGCCGTCCACGCTACCTGCCGGAGGACACCGACGAGACCCACCGCGAGCATGGGTCCCAGCAGCACGGCCACCGGCAGGTATGGCTCGCCGTAGAGCACCGTGATCAGAGCGGGCGCCAGGGCGGCGCCCACCGCGGCCAGCGGCGCGCCCACCAGCGCCACCCAGCGCAGCGCCGCCTGGTAGACGTGTCCGAACTCCTCACGCGCCCCCTGACCGTGAAGCGCGGCCAGCGCCGGCAGCAAGGTGCCGGCCGCCACATGCGCGGCGACCATGCCGCGGGTGGCGAGGCCGAAGGCGACGCTATAGAAGGCGATCTCGGCCGACGTGGCGTGCAGGCGCAGGAAGAGGATTTCGAATCGGTCCCACACCACGGACTCGAGCACGGCCACGACCGAGAGCGGCACCAGATACGCTCGGAGCTCGGCCTGCGCGTCGGCAGGGATGGATCCCGCAGGCTCGGGGTAGAGCCGCCGCACCTGCCGGCGCTGGAGCATACAGGAGATGACGGTCCCCAGCGCGCCGCCGATGGCCAGGCCGAGAATGTCGGCGCCCACCGCCAGCGCCGCCACCGCGGCCAGGAGGTGGAGCGACATCTTGATCGTGGAGACCTGGGTGGTGAGGTCGTAGCGTTGCGCGCCGTAGGCGGCGTGGGCGTAAATGCTCTCGAGCGTGGTCGGCACCAGCCCCACGGTGAGAATGATCAGCGGCCAGAGGAGGTCGGCCGGCGCGAAGGCCACGGCCAGGGGGATGACGGCGGCGACAACGATCACGGTGGTGATGAGCTGGCGGCTGAGGAACACGCCCAGGTACGCGCGGGCCCGCGGGCGATCGCCCTGAGCCAGGGCACTGGCGGTGTAGCGGCTGGTGGCCAGGGCGAAGCCCAGCGTGGCGACCGCGGTGAAGATCCGCGCCAGCCAGAGCAGGTACGAGTAATCTCCCATGCGCTCCGGACCCAGGCCGCGGGCCAGCACGATGGACATGAGCAGCCCGGCCACCAGGCCGGCGCCGGTGACCAGCCCGTACCAGAACGTATTGCGGAGGATCGTCTCTCGGGTCGTTTTCATGCGGCCCGGTCGCGGACGGCGGCAGGCGTGCGGCCGCCGGGAGCCCACGTCGCCTCGGCGCCGCCCCGCAGGTAGCGGACGAAGCCCGCCGCGCCGGCCGCGACCACCACGCAGAAGTAGTACGGGATCGCCAGCCTCCCCAGGGATACTCCTCGCCGCTCGGCGACCAGACCGGCCAGCGCCAGACCGTAGAAGGCGCCCTGCGCGGCCAGCATCACCCGGTAAAACGGGGCATCGGCGGCCAGGACAGCGCTGGCCACCACCGCCGTGGCCAGGAACGCGCCGGTCGCCCAGCGGAGCACGCGATGAGAGAGCAGCGCCCACACCGCGCGCCCGCGCCCGGCCGCCACGAGTCGCGGCAGCCACCGCCCGCAGAGGTGCATTCCCTGGGCGATGATCCGCACATGCCGTCTGAACTCCTGCGAGGCGTCGCGCGAGGGTGGCTCGACGGTGCAGGCCTCAGGATCGAAGCGGCACGCGAGGCCGGCGAGCGCCGCCTGGATGGGATGGAGCAGGTCGTTGACCTCGGCGGGGTCGAGCGGGCGGTAGAGCTCGCGCCGGAGCGCGTACACGGCGCCGTCGGCGCTGGCCAGGAAGCCCAGCGCGCCTTCGCCGCGCTTGAGCCAGGCCTCGTACCGGACGTACCCGTTGCTCACGGCCCGCGCGTCGGCACCGCCGGCGGCGCCGTAGAGGCCCTGGCCGCTCACCAGGCCCACGCGGGGATCCTCGAAGGGCGCGGCCAGACGAGCTAGAGTCCCGGGCACGAACAGCGCGTTGGCGTCGGTGAAGACCAGGATCTCGCCGCTGGCGGCGGCCACGCCCCGATTGAGCGCCGGCGACTTCCCGGCGCGAGGCGTCTGCCGAACGAGGGTCAGCCGCGGATCGGGATGGCCGAGCACGATCTCGTCGGTTCCGTCGGTGGACCCGTCGGAGACGACGACGACCTCGAGACGGTCGTCAGGATAGCGCTGGCCGAGAGTGCTGGCGATCTTGGCCACGATGCAGTGCGCCTCGTTGAAGGCGGCGATGATGACACTCAGCCGCGGCGCCGGCCCCGGCCTCCGCCGGGAGTGGGGCGCCAGCGCGGCGAGGACGGCCAGGAGCAGGGGGTAGCCGATCCAGGTGTAGGCCACCGCACCCGCGGCCAGCCAGAACAGCAGCTCCAGCATCACGCGCGCCCGCGAACCGCGGACCGGTAGACCTCGGCGGTCGCCTCCACGTTCCGCCGGACGTCGAAGCGCTCGAGGGCCAGCGCCCGGGCGGCGATGCCCATACCGCGCGCCGCTTCGGGGTTGCTCAGGAGCGCCAACAGGCCACGCGCCAGGGCGGAGGGATTCGCCGGCGGTACGAGCACGCCGGTCGAGCCGTCGCGCACGACCTCGGGGGTGCCGTCGACCGCCGTCGCCACGAGCGGCCGGGCCATCGCCGCCGCCTCGATGGCGGTGAGCGGCAGGCCCTCGTAGAGCGAGGGCAGCGCGACCACGTCCACGGCGTCGAGCAGCCGGGGCACGTCGGCCCGAAAGCCCGCGAAGATGAGCGAGCCGGCCACGCCCCGGGCCCGGGCCTGTGCTTCCAGCGCCGTGCGCAGGCTGCCTTCGCCCACGATGAGCAGGCGCGCGTCGGGCAGCTCGCGCACGATCTTCGTCCATGCGTCGACCAGGTAGCGGTGGCCTTTCTGGGGCTCGAGGCGCCCCACGACGCCGACGAGCGGGGTGCCGGCGTCGAGGCCCAGCTCCTTGCGCACGGCCTCGCGATCGCGTCCCGGCGCGTAGGCCGAGAGGTCCCGGCCGTTGGGGACGACGACGATCTTGCCCGCCGGGTAGCCCTTGCCCTTGACGAGGAAGTCCCGCGCCGCCTGCGAGACGGCGATCACGCGGTGCAGGCACCGCGCGACGAGGCGGTCGGGAAGAAAGGAGCCGCTCAGGAGACCCTGCCGCCATCCTTCGCGCCCGTGATAGGTCTCGATGACGGCGGGAACACCGTGCCAGCGGGCCAGCGGTGCCGCCACGACGGTGGAGCGGAACAGGTGAGGGTTGACGACGTCGGGTCGCAGGCGCGCCATGAGCGCGCTGAGGCGGCGCACCTCGTCGGTCTGCTGCCAGCTTTCCGCCTGCACGGCAGCCGTCGCCACCGGCACCCCGGCCAGGTCCCCGGCGAGGTCCTTGAGCAGCGTGGCCGGCGCGGCCAGCGCCAGATCGAACTCCTCGGGCGGCAGCCGCTGGAGCAGCGACACCACCACCTCCTCCACCCCGCCACGGACCGCGGACGTGAGGACAAACAGCAGCCGGATTGTCCTCATGCCGCGACTCCACCTCGCGCCCCGGGCGGTCCGGAGGGTGACGGTGGTGGCACCTCGCGCGAATGGGGAGGTTTGGAGGGGGATGGTGGTGGCACCTCGCGCGGATGGGGAGGTTTGGAGGGGGCGGCCGCTGCCCCCTCCAACTCCATGGAAAGTCCGAGATCGTCTAGCAAGACGCGGTGGATGCCCGTGATGTGGTCGACGGCGCGGTTCACCGGCACCGAGGCCAGCAGCACGGCGTCGGCGGTGGGCTCGCTCGGGTGGTAGCCGTGCATGCCGGCGAACCGCACCGAGCCCATGTGGCTCGGGCTCAGCAGGCCGCCGGGCTTCATCACGAACAGCAGCTGGTAGTAGCGGTCGTCGGCGAACCAGACGCCCAGCCGGGTGAGCTCCTCGCGGTTCAGGAGCTGCCCGCACGGGTGCTCGCCGAGCAGCTCGCTGAGTTGCCGCCGGCCGCGGTCGGTCCAGGTCCAGAAGCGGGCCATGGTCGAATCGTAGGCGGCCAGGTAGTCCTCCGGAGTGCGCAGGTTCAGCGTGGCCACGTCGCGTCCGAGGTCGTAGGTCCAGCGGATCGGCGTCATGCCGTGATCGGAGAAGACGAACATGCGGACGTCGTCGTGGTGGCGTCGGGCCGCGTCCCACACGCGGCGGAGCGCGGTCTCGTACCAGCCCAGGCGCGCGGTGACGCCGGCGTCGTCGTGGATGTTGAAGTGCAGATAGTGGTCGAGCCCTGACAGGTAGAGGAACAGCACGCGCAGGTCGGAGGCGGCGGCCCGGCCGGGGGCGAGATCCAGGATCTGGGCATCGGTGTGCCGGTGGTAGGTGTAGCACTCGTACGGGACCCCGGCCGCCCGGAGCGCGTCGAAGATCGAGGGGGCGTCGAGCCCGCCCGGCTGATAGATGTCGCGCTTCTCGGTGAGGTCGAACAGGGGCAGGTGAGCCACCGGGTAGGCGTAGATGGAGAAATAGCCGCGGTAGCCGGAGAGCCGGCGCGACACGTGCTTGATGGCGCGGCGGCTCATCCGGTTCTCGACGAGGGGCCGCGGCAGCCTTCCGAGGGCCCGCGTCCACCGGAAGGGTGAACGTTCGGGGGCCAGGTAGAAGAGGTTCCAATGACCATGCTCGCTGGGATAACGGCCGCAGAGCAGGCTGGGGATGGCCCCCGAGCTGTACCCGAGGATCGTGGCCAGCCAGCGGCGGTCGGTGAGCGCGTCATCCAGGAATGGGCGGGTCCGAAGCACCTCCCAGCCGAGCGCGTCGACGAGAACGTAGATCGAGAGCGGTGTTGTCATCGAACTCCTCAACGGTTTCGGATGCCCCACTGCCAGAGGGTCACGATCGATCGCCGCTGAACGGCGGCGTCGCGGGAGCGGACGGCGGCCGGCAGCGGCAACAGCCGCCACACGTCATCGAGGGCCGGCCCTCCCCGGTCCAGCGCGAAATACGCGCGGCTGCCGGCCAGGTACAGGAGGGCGCGCGGCGTCGAGCGCCAGAACAGTCGCGCCGCTCGCACGTGAGAGAGGGGCAGGGGCGCCGGCACCGGGTTGAGCACGAGCTTGGCCCAGTCCCACGCCCGCTGCGTGAACGATGGCGTGCGCGCCCAGCGCGCAAGCAGGGCCGGCAGCTCGGCGCGCCGTCCGAGCAGCTGCTCCAGCTCCCACCGCAGCACCGCCGCCACCGCGGGGATGGCGGCAAGCATCCGGCGGCGAAGCCACGTCCGCTGCTCCTCCAGGGCCGCCGCCGCCCCCAGCCGCTCGAAGTATCCGGTCGGGTCCGCTTTGGCCCGCCCGGCCAGCGCCAGGTCTTCGAGGAAGCCCGACGGAAGCGAGGCTTCCAGCGACGGCGTCTCGGCCACGAGCCGGCGGAAGGCGGCCGGGCGCTCCCGGTACAGCGCCGTGTGGATGCCGGCGAAGGCGAGGGCCGAGCCGGCCAGGTCGAGCGTCAGCTTCAAGCGCTGGTAGGCGGCGTCGATCAGGCCGTCGCCGCGGAGGCCGCCGATCCGCTCCCACGTCGCCAGCTGCTCGATCAGCCGATTGAACAAGAGGTACACGGCGTCTTCGCGAGGAATCGCCTCCGCGCCGAGGGGGGGGATGAGCTCCAGCAGGTCGGAGTCGCCCCAGAGCACCTTGCCGTGATGGCGCAGGTCGTACACGAAGATCGAAGGACGCGCGCGGCGGCGCAGGAACGGCAGGCTGAGGGGGCCGAACTCGACGTCGACGCGCACTCCGCCGGCGGCGAGCCGCGCGCGGGCTTCGCGAGCCCAGGCCGGCATCATGCGGCGCAACCGGTCGTTGGGAGCGCGGGCGAGAACCACGAAGAACTCGAAGTCACCCAGGATCTTGAGCCCGTCGCCGAGCGGCAGCACCGTGCCCTCGCCCCGGGCGAAGCTGCCGGTGAGGACGACGGCCACCAGGTCCGAGGCCGGCACGCGATCGGTGAGCACGCTCACGCAGGTGGCCAGGGCCTGGCGGATGGGCACCTCGTGCAGCGGCTGGCGGCACAGGGGGAACTCGAGATTCACGCCGCGCGCGCTCCTCCCGGGGACCCCTGCTGGGCGAGCCGCGCCCGGATCACGGCGGACGCGACCTCGACCACGGCCTCGAGGCGGCCGGCGTTGACGAGCACCAGATCGGCCCACGCCTTCGTCGGCTCGACGTAGCGGACGTGGGCAGGGAGCACCGTGTCTCGGCATTGGGCGAGGACGGCCTCCGCCGTGCGGCCACGCTCGGTGACATCGCGGGTGACGCGTCGGGCCAATCTCAGATCGGCCGGAGCCTCGACATAAATGCGGAAGTCGAGCAGGTCGCGCACCCGCGCGTCGTGAAGCAGCAGGATGCCCTCCACGAGCACCACCTCGCGCGGTTCCACCCGTTGGCCCGGGTCCAGGCGGCGATGGGTGACGAAGCAGTAGCGCGGCGCCTCGATGGCCCGGCCCTGGCGGAGCGCGGCCAGATGGGCCAGGAAGAAATCCTGATCGAGCGCGTCCGGCACGTCGAAGTTCAGCGCGTCCCGCTCGGCGGGGTTGGTGTCCCCACGGTCGCAGTAGTAGGCGTCGTGGGCCAGCAGAGCCACGCGTCCAGGGCTGAGGGCGGCCACCAGTGCCCGGGTGAGCGCCGTCTTGCCGCCGCCGCTGCCGCCCGCCACGCCGACCATATAGGGCATCACGCAGCCCTCTCTGCGGGCACCGTCCCGGCGACCCGGCCCAGCAGAGCCTCATAGCGCCGGATGATGGCCGGCCAGCCGTAGGCCGCTTCCACGAGCGCGCGAGCCTCGTGCGCCAGCCGGTCGGCCAGCGCCGGATCGCCCAGCAGGGTCAGCACGGCCTCGGCCATCGCGTCGTCACTCGCCGCGGCGAGCACGTGCTGGCCGGCGACGACCTCGGCCAGGCCGGAGAGGCTGCGCGGCGACGCCACGACCGGCGTACCCAAGGCCATGGCCTCGAGCACCCTGTTCTTCGTGCCGAACCCGGCGCGCAGCGGGCTCACCGCGATCGCCGCGCCCCAAATGCTTGGCCGGAGGTCGGGCACGGCGGCCGTTACCAGGACGCCGGGCAGCGCAGCCAGGGCCCGGACGCCGGGCGCGGGGTCGGCGCCGGCGACCACGAACTCGGCGCGCGGATGGCGCGCCCGCACGCGGGGCAGGATCACGCGGGCGAAGCGGCGGGCGGCGTCCACGTTGGGGGGCCAGCTCAGGTTGCCGGTGAACACGATACGGCCGGACTGGCCCGCTCGCCGGAACTCGTGATGGTGGAGGTCGATCCCGAAAGGGATCACCTCGGCGTCGGTCCCGAGCCTCCCGAGGGCCGCCCCGTCCTCCTCGGAGAGCACGATCCGCGCGTCGGCGGCGGCGAACCACCGCGCCTCCCACGCCGCCGCGCGCCGCTCGGCGAGCCGGGCGGCGAGCCAGCTCCAGGGGGCGCGGCAGAACCGGCGAAGCTCGCGGGCGCGGAGCGCGCCGGAGTCGTGGGCGCCGAGCACGGTCGGCACGCCGCCCACGCGGGCCAGGGGCGCCAGCACGCCTCCCTCAAGATGGAGCACATGGGGCATGAAGCGGTACACGGCGCGGGCGACGGCGTCGCGGAGGCCCTCGGCGGGGGCGCCCTTCCCCGGCTGGATCCCGGGTCCGCCGGACAGCGTCTCGACCCAGAGGCAGCGGGACGCCGCCCACCGGCGCTGCTCCGGCGTCTCGCCGCGGCCGGCGCCCGCGATCACCGCCACCGTGTGCCGGCGGGCGAGGTGCTGCACCAGGTGTGCCGCCAAGGTGCGGACACCGTCGTGAGACGGCAGGTACGGTGTCATCTGCGACACCAGGAGGATCCGCATCGCGCCCTCAGGAGGCGGCGCGGGGAGCGAGGGTCACCGGCGCCGGTCGGAGGTCTGCGAACGCTGTCGCGATCGACGTGAAGCGGAAGGCGCCGAGCAACCCCCGGAGCTTCCCGGCGGCGCCGGCCAGGCCCACATAGTGGCGGAAACGGTGCAGCGGCTTCATGGGAACGCGCGGCTGGTCGGGGTCGAACTCCCAGGGATGCACGTAGAGCACGACGGGCCGGCCCTCGCGCCGGTTGACGTCGGCGATCGCCGCCCGCAGCAGCGCCCGGGGAAAGAGCCGAAAAAACCCGCCGCCCAGGGGCAGGTTGATCCCGGCCACCCGGGCGGTGCCGACGGGCACTTCCCAGAAGTCTCCGCCGTCCACTTCGGTGGCGACGTGGGGAAAGCGGGGCGCGTCGGGGAAGCTGTAGCGGTCGTGGGCGACGGGATGAACGCTCGAGTCGTATGTGTAGCCTTCCTCGTAGAGCACGGGAAACGCCCACGGCGTGTCGCGGCGGATGGAGTAGTTCGGCGCGCGATAGCCCCACACCGGGCGGCCGCTGGCCTGCTCGAGCGCGCGCTTGGCCGTGCGGACGTCCTGCCGGAAGCGCTGGGGCCCGAGCGCCGTCACCAGCGTGTGATCCCAGCCGTGCGAGGCCAGCTCGTGACCGCGCTCCACCACGATCCGCGCCAGCTGGGGATGCCGCTGGGCCACGATGCCCAGCATGAAGAATGTCCCGCGGGCGCCCGTCTCGTCGAGCAGATCGAGCAGATGGAGAGTCTCCGTCACCACCCGGCTGGGCAGACGGCTCAGCCCATCGGTGCCGAGGGCTTCGGTGAACTCCACGCCGTGGTAGTACTCCTCGACGTCCACGGTGAGGACGTTGACGGCGGCAGCGTCAAGCGGCACGCGATCCACCGAGCGGTCGCGCCAGGTAGGAGCGCCAGCTGGAGTCGTCCGTCTCGGCCCCGATGCCCTCGGCGTCGTTGAAGACCACGCCGAGCACGCGGTCGGCTCCAATGGCGTACAGGCTGTCGCGCACCATCTCGCGCGGCGTCCGGTTGGCCCGGACGATCAGGATGAACCCGTCCACGAGGTCGCGCACGAGGCCGACGTCGGGGAACGGCGTGACCGGCGGTGTGTCGACGACGACGAAGTCGAAGCGCTCGCGCAGCGCCGCGAAGAGGTCGCGCAGGCGCGGCGACTTCAGCAGCTCATAGGGCATCGAGGAGGCCGGGCCGGCCACGACGACGGCGAAGCCCACGCCCGACGGCCGCTCCAGCACGGCATCCAGCGACATGGTGGGGTCGATGAGATAGCCCGAGAGCCCGCGACTGTTGGGCAGCCCCAGGTAGCGCGCCACGCCGGGATGGCGGACGTCCACCTCCACGAGCGCCACCCGGGCATCGGGGGCCTGGGCCAGCGCACCGGCCACATTGATGGCCGAGATCGTCTTGCCGTCCCCGCGGTTGGGCGAGGAGATGGCCACCAGGCGTACGTCACGCTCGCGACGCAGCGTCTCGATGTGCAGCCGCACAGCCCGGTACTGCTCGGCGGCCAGGCTGGTGGGCGCGAGCAGGCTGACCAGATGATCGTCCAGGTCGCCCGGCTCGGTGGCCGGGGCCGGCTCCAGCACCCCGGTGAACGCGCGGGGATGCGAGGCTGGGCCGTCGCTCGTGCGCCGGGTGGGCGCGCCGTAGGCGGGGGCCGCCTCCACGGGCGCCGCCCGCGGGGGTGCCGGCGGGCGAGTGACCACGGGTGGCGGCGCCGGCGGAGCCGGTGTGACGGCAGGGGCGACGACCGACGGCTGCGGCTGCGCCACGCTGTCGGGGGCGTCCGGGGTCGGGATAGTGGGCACGGGGGCTTCGACGGCGGCGGCGCGCCGCGCCTCGCGCTCCCGCTCGGCGTTCTCGAGCGCCTTGAAGAACTTGCTCACGGGCGTCCTCCTAACTCGGAGGGGGGCTTCGCCCCCCTTCCGACGCTTCGCGGGCCTTGCCGCCCGCTTCGCTGCCTCCCCCCAGGGGGGATTGCGCGGGCCAAGCCCGCGCTCGAAAAGCCTGAACTCCAGCGCGCGGAACGAACCATCGCGCGCGCCGTCACGGCAGCCATCCGACGGAGTTGACGGCGACCACCAGCATCGCGATCAGCGCGAGGACGAGCATGGCCACGCCGCCGCGGGCCGCCCACATCGCGGCCGGGCTCGGCACGAGGCTCACCTCGCGCCGCCGGCGCCACTTGGGCCGCTCGCCTTCCTCGAGGTATTCGACGGCCTCCTCCACCACGCCGGGATCGATTCGTCGCTTGCTGTCGGCGTAGCCGCTGAGCAGACAGTGGTCGCAGACGATGTTGATCAGACGAGGGATGCCGCGGCTGTACTCGGTGATCCGCTGGACGGCGCCGTCGGTGAAGATGCCGGCGTCGCCGGCCCCGGCGACTCGCAGCCGGTGGCGGATGTACAGCCGGGTCTCCTCGGGCGTGAGCGGGCCGATGTGGCAGCGCATCCCGATGCGCTGCTTGAGCTGACGCAACTCGGACGCGTTCAGCTTGTCCCTCAGCTCGGGCTGCCCGACCAGCACGATCTGCATCAGCTTCTGGTGCGTGGTCTCGAAATTAGAGAGCAGCCGGACGGCTTCCAGGGCCTCCTGGGAAAGATTCTGGGCCTCGTCGATCACGAGCACCGGGGAGAGGCCATGCCGGTGCTGCTCGATGAGGAACTCGTTCAGCTCGAACAGCCGCTGAGCGTGGTTGGCCGCGGTCGACTTCACGCCCCAGTCCTGCAGCATGTACTCCAGCAGCCCCTCGGTGGGGAGCGTGGAGTTGTGGATGTAAGCGACCGGCGTGGTCTGGTCGAGCCGCTCCAGCATCGTGCGAAGCAGCGTGGTCTTGCCGGTGCCGATCTCGCCGGTCAGCACGATGAACCCCTTCCGCTCCTGCACGCCGTAAAGAAGCTGGGCCAGCGCCTCGCGGTGGCGGGCCGACTGGAACAGGAACCGCGGATCGGGCGTCGGACTGAACGGGGTTTCCCGCAGACCGTAGAAGCTCAGGTACATGCGCTACCTCCGACCGGCGGTCGGCTCGGCCGGCGTGAGCATGGCCACCAGCGCCTGGTTGCGGTGCGCCACCACGAAGGTGGAACCCATCACGACCAGCAGACCCACGGCCACGGCCGCGGTGGCCAGCCGACGCTGGCGCGTGAGCCGGGCCCGGTCGCGCTCGGTCGAGATCGTGGGGATCGTGGAGAGCACGGGAACGGGCAGGGTGCTCCGGACCTCCTCGACGCTGCGGTACGAGGTGTCCACCTGCTCGGCCAGGACGGCGGCCAGCACGCTGGCCCCGGCGGCCAGCATCAAGCCCACCAGTAGCAGGCGCATCCGGTTCGGTCCCACCGGGCGCTCGGGCAACGAGGCCGGCTCGATCACGCGGAAGCGCTCACCCTTCTGACGCTGCTCGAGGTCGGCGGCGATCTCTGCCTCCCCCCGCTTGCCCAGGAGCGACCGGAACAACTCGCGGGTCGTCTCGTAGTCGCGCGTGATGAGCGCCAGCCCCTGCTCCCGGCGCGGCGTGTTCTCGACCCGCCGCTGGTACGTCGCGACCTGCTTGTTGAGGGTGACGATCTCCTCGGTGGTGGCTTTGGCCTCGACGTTGGCCTGATCGAGCTGTTGCATCAGGCTCACGATGTAGGGGTTCTGCGGGGCCACCCGCAGCCCGTCGCGCTTGGGTGATGGCTTGGTCGCCGGGGCGGCAGCCGGGGTCTCGGCCGCCAGCCGGGCCTCCAGGGCCCGGATCTGCTCCCTCAAATGGATCACGTCGGGATAGCGGTCGTTGTACCGCGTCTGCATCTGGACCAGTTCTTGACGGAGTAGGGCCAGCCGCGCGGCGGCGGCCTCGGCCGGCGTCACGCTGGGTCCACTGGCGGGGGCGTTGGCCAGCCCCCCGCTCTGGTCGATCTCGGCCAGGGCCCGGGTGATGAGCTGCCGACGCTCATTGGCCCGACTGCTGTTCTCGTGGGCGAGCAGCAACTGCTGCTGCAGCCGCTCGAGGATGCGGAGATTGGCCTCGCGCTGCTCGGGCAGCTCGCCCATGTGCTGTTCCTTGTACTCGGCGATGCGCTTTTCCTGGGCCTGCAAGCGGCCCCGAACCTCGCGAAGCTGCGCCTCCAAGAACTCGGAGGTCCCGGCGGCCTGCTTCTCCCGGTAGCGGACGTTCTCCGCCACATAGAAATCGGCGAGCTTGTTGGTCACGATCATGGCCGTGTTGGGGTCGGCGGCCGAATAGGCCACGCTGAAGGCAACCGTCCGGGTCTCGCCGCGGCGGGCCCGTCGTTCGGGCTCGTTCTCGAAATCGATGCGGATGTCGCGGCGCATGCGGTCGACGATGTCCTCGAGCGAATGCGAGTCGCGCAGGCTCGGGTACAGGTTCAGCTCCTGGACGATCTTGGTCAGCCGAGGCCGGCTGAGGATCTCCTGGCTCAGGGTGAGGAGCTGGCCCTCGATGTCGCTGGTCACGGTGGACTTCACGAAGGATTCCGGGATCTGCTGGCGGTCGACGAGGACAACCGCGCGGGCCGTCCACAGACTGGGCAGGAAGAAGGCGAAGGAGGCGGCGGCCGTCAGCACGAAGAGAAAAGGCAGCAGGGCCAGAAGCCGGCGCCGGCGGGCCACCTCCAGGATGGAGGACAGGCCGCCGCTGCGTGAGGTCTGGACCGAGGCGGTCGAAGGCGTGCTCATAGTCGGCTCCTACGGGACGACGATGACGTCGCCCGACCGCAGCATCAGGTTGGGCTCGTCGGACGAGTTGGAGATAGCGCGGTTGTAATTGAACCGGATCTTCTGCGTCTGCCCCTTGTCGTCGGTCCGGATGACCGTGATCTTGCTGGGGGACGCGAAGTCGCGCAAGCCGCCGGCCATGGCGATGGCCTCCAGGATGGTGGTGTGGCCGCGCAGCTCGAGCACGCCGGGCTTCTGCACCTCGCCCAGCACGGAGACCCGCAGGCTGTGGACCTCGGTCACGCTCACCGAGATCTCGGGATGGGGCAGGAACTCGGCCAGCGCCGTGGCGATTTTGTCGCGCAGCTGCATGGCCGTGAGGCCGGCGGCGACGACGTCGTGCAGCAGCGGCATCGAGATCTTGCCGTCGGGCCGCACCGGCGCCACCCGCGACAGGGTCTCGTTCTTCCACACCGAGACCTGCAGCACGTCCCCGGGCCCGATGACGTAGTCGGAGGGCAGGGGCGTGGACGCTCCCAACGCCGGAGAGGGGGCCGCCGGCGGGGTGGTGGCCGGCGAGGCCGCGGGCGTGGCCGCCGGTATCTGGGTCGCCGGCGGTGCCGTGGGCTTGGCCGGGGTGCGGTTCTGGGCGGCAGCGGGAGCCGGCGCCAGCGCGCCGGCGAGCACCAGGATGAGCGATGCGGCGAATGCCCTGAACAATGTCATGGCTAATCCTCTCGGTCGGGCCGTCAACTCGCGGCCGAGTCTTGCTTCAGGCCCATGTCCTTGATCTTGTAGAGGAGCGCTCGATAACTGATCTTGAGCATCTTGGCGGTCTTGACGCGGTTCCAGCGGCACTGCTCCAGCGCGCGGCGGATCACCTGACGCTCGGCTTCCAGTACCGCGCGTCGCGAGATCTCCTTGAGCGACAGTTCCTTGGTGGCGGTGTACGGCTCAGCGCCAGCGGCGGTGGCCGGCAGCGAGGGCGCGGCCATCAAGGTGCGGGGCAGCGAGGCGTCCTGGAGCACGATCATCCGCTTGATGAAGTTCTCCAGCTCCCGGATGTTCCCGGGCCACCCGTGCTGGATGAACGCCTCCAGGGCCTCGGGGGAGATCTCGGGCTCGGGGAAGTTGAAGAGCCGCGAATAGCGCTGGCCGAAGTACCGCACCAGGCCCGGGATCTCATCGCGCCGCTCGCGCAACGGCGGCACCAGGATGTTGATGACGTTGAGGCGGTAGAACAGGTCCTCGCGGAATCGCCCGGCCGCCACCTCCCGGGCCAGCTCGCGGTTGGTGGCGCAGATCACGCGCACGTCGACGGTCACGTTGTTGCGCCCGCCCACCCGCGAGAACTCCCCGTCCTGCAGGACGTGCAGAAGCTTGGCCTGCAGGGCCGGATGCAGCTCGCCGATCTCGTCCAGGAAGATGGTGCCACCGTCGGCCATCTCGAAGCGGCCCGGCTTGCGCTGGTGGGCGCCGGTGAAGGCGCCCCGCTCGTGACCGAACAGCTCCGACTCCAGCAGCTCGCGGGGCACCGCCGCGCAGTTGACCTTCACGAACGGCGCCCGGCGCCGGGGCGAGCGCGCGTGGATGGCGCGGGCCACCAGTTCCTTGCCCACGCCGGTCTCGCCGCAGATGAGCACGGTGACGTCGGCCCGGGCGGCCTGCTCGACGATGGCCTGGATCTCCCGCATCTGGGGGCTGACGAGCAGGCTCAGCTCGCGCTCGAGCCGGGCCCCGTTCTCGTCGCTGCCGGCCGGCGCCGGCCGGGACGTCCGTCCGGCCGCGCCTTTGATGGCGTTCTCGAGATCCTCGGCGGTGTACGGGCGCCGCAGGAAATCGTCGGCGCCGGCCTGGATCGCCTCCACGATCTGCGAGCTGTGGTCGTTTTCGGCGACCATGATCACCGGGCCGGATTCGGCCAGGCTCTGCGCGCGGCGCAGGAAGTCGATGCCGGACATCCCCGGCAGTCGGATGGCCACCAGCGACAAGGCGAAGCGCATGCGCCCCACGGCCTCCAGCGCCTCCTCGGCGGAGGTCACCGCCACCGGGGTGTAACCCCATTGCCTGAGCTGGGCGACGACGCGGCGCCGCTGGTCGAGGTCGTTTTCGACGATCAGAACGTTCTGGTCACTCATGTCGGTCCTTCCCTGGCCTTGGCAAAACGCGTGCCGAACCCGCAGGAGCGCGGCCCGGGCAGGCTCGGATGGGGATGGGCTTGCCCAAAGTCTCCAAACCTTTCCCTCACCCCGGCCGCTTTCCGCAGAGCACGAACTTCACGGTGTCGAACAGGATCCGCAGATCGAAGCCGAGGGACATGTGTTTGATGTAGTAGAGGTCGTAGCAGAGCTTGCGGGTGACCTCTTCCAGACTCATCGAGTAGCCGGCGCGCACCTGGGCCCAGCCGGTGAGGCCGGGACGCACCTCGTGGCGGAGGTTATAGAAGGGAATGAGGTCGGTGAACGTGGCGACGTTCTCCGCCATTTCCGGGCGCGGCCCCACCAGGCTCATGTCGCCGCGCAGGATGTTGATGAACTGCGGCACCTCGTCGAGCCGGTAGCGCCGCAGCACGGCACCCACGCGAGTGACGCGGCTCATGTTGTCGCGGATCACCGTGTCGCCGGTCGTCCCGTCCACGACGCGCATGGTCCGGAACTTGATGAGGCGAAAGGTCCGGCCGCGCAGCCCGACGCGCTCCTGGATGAAGAACACGGGCCCTGGGCTCTCCAGCTTGATCAGCAGGGCCATGAAGGCCATGAAGGGCGCGCCCGCGGCCAGGGCCAGGCCGGCGATGACCACGCTGAGCACGCGCTTGATGGCCAGCCGCGCTCGCGTCACCCGGAAGCCGTCGCTGAACACCAGCGCGCTGGGCGTCAGCGACTCCACGGCCAGGCGGCGGGTGAACCGCTCGTAGACCTCGGTGCCTTCCTCGATCCGCACGCCGCGCACGCGGCAGGCCAGCAGCGCCTCCACCGGCAACCGCCCTCGGCGGTCAGGCATGGCCACGATGATCCGGTCCGCGCGATGGCGGCGCACGGCCGCTTCGACCTCGGTATAGCGGCCGATGGTGGGACCGCCCGGCGCCCCGGGCGTGGCCGGGGCGGTCTCGCCCAGGAAACCGAGCAAGCGCAGGGCGAGATCGGGGCGCGTCCGGATCTGCTGGGCCAGCTCCAGGGCCAGGGCCCCGGCGCCCATGATGAGCACGCGCTCGGAGAACGGCGCGCGCTTGGCCAGCGCGTACACGGCCCCGCGGATCAACAGCATCACGGCCAGCAGGGTCAGCAGCGCGTGCGACGTGAGGTGGCCGGGGATCATCGTGGCCGGGAAGACGACGTAGGTCACGGCCAGAGCCAGGGCGCTCACCCCCAGCGCGCGGCAGAGTCGGCCGAACAGGTTGGGGAAGTCGTGAGGCAGCTCGAAGTTGTAGAGGTCGTTGAAATAGAGCGAGCCCAGGCAGACGGCCGCCACCAACGCCACGCGCGGGGCGAGCGCCCACAGCACGTCGGCGTTGGGCGCCGGCCCCAGCCAGAGCACGGCGCCCACGCCGAGGATTCCCAGCGTCGAGAGCGCCTCCAACCAGGCCAAGCGTTGTGCAAGAGTCATCGCAGTGTCGGCTGTTGTAAACGTGTTCACGAGGGGAGAGCGCAAGGGAAGTGCCAACCAGTGCAATCAGCCGCATAAGCGCGTTGTCACGGGGCTTTGGCCGCCATCGGGGAGCCGGCCGAGACGGGGTCGGCGCAAAATTGCGGAAAATTCGGGAACGGGGGGAAACCCGCCCTGGCGAATCGGTTGCAAACGAACCCAGCGCCTCTGGAACAGGCCACCCACGGCTCAAGCCGGCCGCCGCGGCTTCGCTACAACGAACCCAGCGCCCCTCGGCCAGGCCACCCACGACTTGAGCCGGCCGCCGCGGCTCCTAGTCGAAGCGGATCGGATACCCCACTTGCACCCCGACCGAGATGCGGTTCTGGTCGACGTCGTTGGCCAGCGCGGCCCCCACGACGGTCACCCGGCTGTCCGAGCGCTGGTGGAGGAAGTTGTAGGCACCGACCACCGCGAGCCAGGCGTTCACGCGGTAGATGGCGGTGAGCGGCAGCGTGAAGCTCCGCACGTCGATGCGGTCGTCGGGAGTCTCGGTGGTGAAGTAGCGCGGGGCCAGCTCGACGGTCAGGCCCTTGGTGAGCGTGGTGAGCTGGACGAGGACGCCCACCGATTGGTTGTCCGTCGGTCCGCCGAGGCCGCCGGCGACACCGATGCTGCGGTTGTAATCGACGCCGATTGCGCCCCAGGCCCGGCGCTGGAGAAGGTTGGCCGTCACCGCCGGCGTGACGCGGGTGTCGTTGTCCTCTTCGATCTGGATGGCGGGGCCGGCGCGGAGCGTGCCGGTGAGCGTCTCCGTGAACCGGTAGGTCACGCCGATCCGTGGCGTGTGAGTCGTGACGTTCTCCTCACGCTGGATGTCGAAGTACCCGAACTCGTAGCCGACACTGCCGGTGAGCCGCGTCGTCAACGTGCGTTCGAGGATGAGCTCGGCCCGATACACGTCGGAATCGAACAGGTCCTCGCGATCGAACCGCTGGATGCTCCACGACGAGGTGCCGTGCAGCTTCGTGAGCGGCGTCATGGTCCAGGTGGCGCCGGCCGCCAGCGTGTTGCCGTAGGCCTGGTCCCGCCCGGTGGCGACGCCTTCCGGCGCGATCAGGTTGGTGTCGGTGTCGAACGCGAAGGTGTCGGTGAGCGTGAGGGTGAGCTGGGGGTCGATCCGATAGAGGGTGTCCAGCGCGAAGCGATGGGCATCGAACGCCCGGCTGAGATGCGTCTCCTTCGCATGCAGCTCGGCCGAGAAGCTGTAGGCGGCGGCCAGCCGGTAAATGGGGGACTCCCACTCCAGGCTGATCCCGGGGGTGAAGCGCGTGATGAAGTCCTCGCGCTTGTCGTCATTGTTGAGGACGACGTTGTCGTTGAACTCCCACTCGACGGTGAGCGTGGGCGTCAGGGTGAGGGGCGCCCGGCGTGGTCCCTCCAGGCCCTGCGGGTCGGGCGGGCGCCGCAGCGGCAACGGTTGCGCCCAGGCCGCGGACCCGGCCGCGCCGAGGGCGCAGGCGAGGGCCAGCACCACCCACCGGCGGGCCGGAGCGACCCGAAGCACGCCCTGTTCTCTACCACACGTGCTAACCCCCCGGATAGCCATTCGTCAGGAGGGGCCGCCAAGTCTCTTCAAGGCTTGTTGATAGTGCGTCAGCGGCGCGGGTTTGGCGATCACGTCGACGGCGCCCAGGCGCTTGACCATGTCGACTTCGTCCTCGGTGGCCCGGCCCGTGATCACGACCACGGGCAGCGCGGGCCGCCGGCGCCGCACCTCGGCCAGGACGTCGAGGCCGTTCATTCCGGGCATCGAAACGTCGAGGAACAGCGCGTCGGGTTCGCTCGTGCCGAGCAGGCGCAACGCCTCCTCGCCGGAGTGGGCGACCTCGGCCCGGTGCCCCTCACGGGCCAGGGAGCGGGCCAGGATCTCGGCCACCTGGGGCTCGTCGTCGACGATCAGGATGTTCATGGTGGTCTCCTTTCAGGCTGCGTTCACTTGTAAATCCTGGAACGCCACGAGAATTTTCTACAAAAAGGCTCCCCTTTGCTGCAGCATCATCCTGCACAAGTCTATGTAATCGTTTCGGTCCCGCCTGGGCAAATCCTTGGCACATCGCCTGCACTGCCCGTCATACATCGTGGCAGCCGTGAACATGCTTGAACTTGATCGGGGGGAGCGACCGATGAGCAGCGGTGACGGCCTGGGCCTCTGCGTCAGCAGCAAAATGCAACCGGTGCGCGAGCTGGTCGCCAAGGTGGCCTCCACCAACACGACCGTGTTGCTTCGCGGCGAGAGCGGAGTCGGCAAAGAGATCGTGGGGCGAGCGCTCCACCGGCTGTCGCCGCGCGCCGCCAAGCAGTTCCTCAAGGTGAACTGTGCGGCACTGCCCAGCGAGCTGCTGGAGTCCGAGCTGTTCGGCCACGAGAAAGGCGCCTTCACCGGGGCCTACCGGCAGAAGCCCGGCAAGTTCGAGGCGGCCGACGGGGGCACGCTGCTCCTGGACGAGATCGGCGAAATGCCGCTGCGGCTGCAGGCCAAGCTCCTGCACGTCCTGCAGGACGGCGAGTTCTCCCGCGTGGGCGGCGAGAAGATCATCGGCACCGACGTGCGCCTGATCGCGTCCACCAACCGCGATCTGGAGGCGGCGATGCGGGTGCACCAGTTCCGCGAGGACCTCTACTACCGCCTCAACGTGATCGAGATCCGCGTCCCGCCGCTGCGTGAGCGCCGGGAGGAGATTCCGATCCTGGTGGAGCACTTCCGCCGGAAGTTCAACGTCCAGTACGTGCGCAGCATCGAGATTCCCCCGGACACTGTCCGGCTCTTCATGGAGTATCACTGGCCGGGCAACGTCCGCGAGCTGGAGAACGCCGTGAAGCGGATGATCGTGCTCGGCGGCGCCCGCCCGGTGCACCAGGAGATCGTGGGCAGCCTGAACAGCAACGGCTCGCGCCCGGGCGCGTCGCCCGCCCTGGCCGTGGCCACCAGCATCGGCCCGGAGGGGACGATCAGCCTCAAGGACATCGCTCGCCAGGCGGCGCGCGATGCCGAGCGGGTGGCGATCAAAGAGGTGCTCGACCGCGTTCACTGGAACCGGGCCAAGGCGGCCCGGCTGCTGCAGATCAGCTACAAGGCGCTGCTGTACAAGATCGTTCAATGCGGTCTCGTCACGCCCGAGGAGCGGGCCGAGCGGGTGAAGGAGCCGCGGGAAGCCGTCGCGGCGTCCTGAGGGGCCCTCATCCCCTGGGGCCCTCTCTGGGGGCGGGAGCAACTCCCGTGCCCGGGCCGGTTCGCGGCAAGTTGCCGTGCGGATTGAGCCCGGCCGTCGTGGTGTGAAGGCCCCCCGGAATCCGATTGCCCCCTTCGGGCACATCCTTCACCTGTGGACCGCCGAGGGTCTGAGGCGCGTGGTACCCTAGCGCCATGCTCGACATCGGCCTCCAGGAGATGCTCGTCATTGGCGTGATTGCTCTCCTGGTCTTCGGGCCCTCGAAGCTGCCCGAGCTCGGGCGGATGGTGGGACGCACGCTGCGCGAGTTTCGGCGGGCCAGCGACGACTTTCGGACGACGGTCGAGACCAACCTCCACATCAACGATCCTGATCCGATGACCGAGCCCGCGCCGTTCCCGGCGTCGACTGCCGCGCCCGCGACCAGTGGAGACGCTCCGCTGCCGTCGGAGAGTGAGCCGCAGTTCTCGGAGCCGCTCGGGGGGGCCGCGCCGATGGGCGAGGCGAGCGAGCCGTACTGCGCCCAGCGCGGTTCCCGGCTGTTTCACCGGCGCGAATGCGCGTGGTCGTCACGGATTCCAGAGGTGGAGCGGGTCTACCTCAAGCGGGTCGCCGACGCTCGAGACCAGGGGTTCGTGGAATGCCCGGTGTGCGAACCCTGGGAGGCGGCCTGACCGAGAGGCGCGGCCAAATTTTTTTGGTTGACTTCCTCAACAGGCGTTGAGTATCGTGGCCCGGCAAAGGAGGAGGCATGCGCGAGCTGACGGGCCGGCAGCGAGAGGTGCTCGGCTTCATCCGAATCTTCTCGACCCGCCACGGTGTGCCGCCGACGGTCCGGGAGATCGGTGAGCGGTTCCGGGTGACACCGCGCGCGGCCTTCGATCACCTCCGGGCCCTGGAGCGCAAGGGCGCCCTGCAGCGTCGGGTGACGGCGCGCCGCACCTCGCGGGCCCTGACGCTGGCCGAGCCGGCGGCCCCCTACCGGGCCGTGCCGGTTCTCGGCCGTATCGCTGCCGGCGGTCCGCTCCTCGCCGTCGAGAATCGCGAGGGCGACCTTCCGCTGGCACCCACCGCGCTGCCCGGCGGTGGGGAGGACGTCTTTGCGCTGCGCGTGCGGGGCGACAGCATGGTCGAGGCGCACATCTGTGAGGGCGATTTGGTCCTCGTTCGTCGCCAGGACAGCGCGCAGCCCAACGACATCGTGGTCGCGCTGATCGAGTCCGAGACCAGCGAGGGCGAAGCGACGGTGAAGCGGTTCCTCCGCGACGGTGAGCGCGTCGTGCTCAAGCCCGAGCACCCCACGATGCCGCCCATCGTCGTGGACCCGCGCCAGCGCACGGTGCGGATCCTGGGCAAGGTCATCGGTCTTCTGCGAGGGCTGTGACCGCCGCGCGTGTTTTTTTTGACCAGGAGTGCTCAACAGATGAAGAGCCTGGACGTCCTTCGCGAGCTCGGGCGAGCGGTGGCGGCGTTAGCCGCCCTCGGCGGCTGGGCGCTGTTAGCGGTGCTGACGGGGTAGGGTCCGCTCGTACACACGGGCGGCCAGGAACAGGTCGAACAGGTCGCTGTCCAGGGCGCCGGCTCGCCGCTCGGCATCGAGGATGTCGAGCGCTTGGTCCACCGGCACCGCATCCTTGTACGGCCGATCACCAGCGGCCAGGGCGTCGTAGATGTCGGCGATCGTCAGGATGCGCGACTGCACGGGGATCTGGTCGCCCGTCATCCCGTACGGGTAGCCCGAGCCGTCCAGCTTCTCGTGATGCGAGCGCGCGATTTCGGGGATCCGCCGAAACTCCCGGGTCCACGGAATCTGCCTGAGGAACTCCCAGGTGTGGACGACGTGGGAGCGGAGCTCGTCGATCTCCTGCTCGGTCAGGTTGCCCCGGGGAATCGCCAGGATCGCCGCTTCCTCGGGCGTGACCAGAGTGAAGCGACCGCCATCGTCGTCCTCGAAGACCCGTCGGGCCAACTCGTTGATCTCGACCACACGGTCCTGGGGCAGCACGGCGGGCTCGTTGGCCGTCACGATACGATCGAGGGCCCGGCCCACCTCGGCGAGTTGCGCGGCCAAGGCGGCGTCCAGCCGGGCCGCCTTCTGCTCGTAGCCCCGGCGGCCCCGCCCGCGCAGGTAGTCCAGCTTGCACCGCGCGCAGCGGAGCTCCAGGGTCCGCTTGATCAGCGCCACGCGCTGGCGAATGCGGTCCAGCTCACCGGGGTAGAGCTTCTTGGCTTTGAGCAGAACGTGCTCGCGTACGCCGACCTTGCCGAAGTCGTGCAGCAGGGCCGCGTAGCGGATCTCCATGAGGTCGTCCGCGCTGAAGTGAGTAGTCCCATAGCGGCCGGTCGAGCAGCGGTCGACGGCCTCGGCCAGCCCCGTCGTGAGATCGGCGACGCGGAAGGAGTGGCCGGAGGTGGTGGGATCGCGCGACTCGATGGCGGTGACGGCGGCGCTCACGAAGCCCTCGAACAGGCGCCGGATGCTCTGGTAGAGGCGGTTGTTGTCCACGGCCACCGCGGCCTGCGACGCCAGGGATTCCGCCAGCGCCTCCGAGCGGGGGCTGAAGGATTGCACGTGCCGCTCCACGGTCGCCCCGCCGGCCAGGCGTCCCCGGAACCTGGGCTTGCAATTGATGAGCTGCAGCACGCCGATGGTTTCTCCGGGCGGTGTCCGCATCGGCACCACCAGCATCGACCGGGTACGGTACCCCGTCTGCTCGTCGAAGGCGCGGTTGATCTGGAACGGCGCGCCCGGCGGCAGCACGTAGGCGTCGTCCAGGTTCACCGTCTTGCCGGTGAGTGCCACATAGCCGGCGATGCTCGCGCTGTCCAGCGGCAGCCGCGCGGCGCGGAAGGGCAGGGCGACGCTGTCGTTCTGGGCGAGGGCGAAGAACAGGCGACGCTCGTCGTCTGGTCCCGGCTCGACCAGGTAGAGCGAGCCCGCGTCACTCTCGGTGATCGCCCGGGCGGTGCTCAGGATCAGCTCCAGGAGATCGTCGGGGTTGTGCTCGGCGGAGAGCCGGATGCCGATCGCGGTGAGCTCCGACAGCTCATGACCGAGGCGACCAATCTCGGCGGTGGCCTCCAGCTTGCCGAAGGCGTTGGCCACCGCGCGGCTGAGGATCGATGGCCCCACGCCGTACGGGAGCAGGGCGTACCAGTGCTCAGGCCACGGGCCGCGGGCGCGGGCGTCGACCAAGGCGATGACGTGGACGCGCTCGACGGGAGCAGGGCCCCCGGTCACCCCGTCGATGACGAGCACCGCCGGCGTCGTGCCGGGGCGCGCGCCGACGGCCAGCGGGCGCACATCGAAATCGTCGACCAGCATCGACGCCGCGGCGGCCGCGGCCGGCGATTCGGCGTCGTAAAAGACGGACCGACGCATGTTTCGAGCGTAGGTCCCGCCCGCCGGCCAAGTCAACAAAGGTGGGGAGGGCCTATCATGCTCGTCATGGGTCTCTTCTCCGAGCTGGCGGCGCTGTGCCTGCGCCTGGCCGAGACGCCGGGGCGGCTGGACAAGCGGCGTCTCGTCGCGCAGTACCTCCGCTCACTGACCCCCGGCGATGCGGCGACGGCGGTGGCGTTCCTCACGGGCCGACCCTTTCCCACCTCTGACCCTCGCACGCTCAACGTGCGCGGCCTGCCCGCGCCCGGCGCCGCGGCCGAAGGGCCGCCGCTCACCCTGAGCGAGGTGGCCGCCACGTTCGCGGCCGTGGCCGCGGCCAGCGGCCCCGGGGTCCGGCGCGCACGCGACGAGCGCCTGGCCGCGCTCGCCGGGCGGGCGTCCGAGACCGAGCGCGACGTGCTGGCCCGCATCATCGGCGGCGAGATGCGCACCGGCGTTTCGGACGGTCTGGTGCTGGAGGCGGTGGCCGAGGCCGCGGGCGCCGATTCCGCCATGGCCCGCCGTGCCGCGCTCTTCCTGGGTGATCTCTCGGCGGTCGCGACGCTGGCCCTGACCGAGGGCCCCGCCGGGCTGGGGGCGGCGAGCCCGCGGCTGTTCGTGCCGCTCCTGCCCATGCTGGCGGAACTGGCCACGGATTTCGACACCGTGCTGCGTGCCCAGGGCGGCCGCACCGCGCTCGAGTACAAGTACGACGGAGCCCGGATCCAGGTGCACCGTGAGGGCGAGCGCGTGGCCATCTGGAGCCGCCGCCTCAGCGATGTGACGCGCAGCCTGCCCGATGTCGCCGCGGCGGCCCGCCGCGATCTGGGCCATGCGCCCTTCATCCTGGACGGCGAGGTGGTCGCCCTCGATGAGGTCGGGCGCCCGCTGCCGTTCCAGGAGCTGATGCGGCGCTTCCGGCGGGTGCACGACGTCGAGACACTTGTAGGCCGGATGCCGCTGAGCCTGCATTTCTTCGACTGTCTGGTGGCCGATGGCCGCTCGCTCATCGACGAGCCGGGGGCCGCCCGCTGGGAGGCCCTGGTCGGAGTGACCGGCGGCCGTTACCTGGCCGAGCGGACTCTGGTGACGTCGGTGGAGGAAGTCCAGGAGTTCCGTCGTCGCGCCATCGCCGCTGGCCACGAGGGCGTGATGGCCAAGGATCCGAGGTCGCCCTATGAGCCGGGCGGCCGCGGCAAGCGGTGGTTCAAGATCAAGGCGGCCGAGACCGTCGACTGTGTCATCGTCGCCGCCGACCGGGGCTCGGGGCGGCGTGTGGGATGGCTCTCCAACTACCATCTGGCCGTGCGCGACGGGGAGGGCTGGGCTCACGTCGGCAAGACCTTCAAGGGGCTCACCGACCGCGAGTTCGCGGCGATGACCGAGCGGCTGTGGGGGCTGGCGCTGGCCGACGACGGTTACACCGTTCGCGTGCGGCCCGAGGTGGTGGTGGAGGTCGAGTACAACGAGATCCAGCGCAGTCCGACGTACCCGTCGGGGCTGGCCCTCCGGTTCGCGCGCATCGCCCGCATCCGCGAGGACAAGGGGCCCGCCCAGGCCACGACGCTGCCCGAGCTGCGCTCGCTCTACGAGCGGCAGTTCGAGACCAAGGGCGGCGGGCAGGGCCGGCCGGCGCTCCCGGAACCGTAGTGTAGAATGCCCCGCCGTGATCGAGCGTGTCTCCACCGGAATCCCCAGGCTGGACGCGATGCTCGACGGCGGACTGCTGCCCGGTTCGCTCACCGTCGTCTATGGCGCCACCGGCATCGGCAAGACCCACCTCGGTCTCACCTTCGCCGACCACGGGCGCGTGGCCGACGGCGGGGACGCGACCGCCCGGACTCGCGGGATCGTCCTGGACATGAACGGCCGCGGCGACTCCCAGCAGCATCACGAGTATGCGGCCCGCCTCTTCCACTGGACGCTGGGGACGTGGACCCACACCGTGACGCCGATGGCCGACCCCTATCCGCCTCGGGATCAGATGGACGCGTTCTACTCGAACGCGCTGCGCTGGGTCGGTCGCGTGCGCGACTTCCAGGTTCCCACCACCGACGGCGGCTGGGAGTTCGACTGGAACTGGAAGGCCGCCTACAACCACGCCCACTACACGGTCCGGCCCTTCATGTACTTCCACTTCGCCGCCGGCACGCGCCGGGTGGTGGCCGACGGCGTGGAGCCGATGGACGCGCCGGCCGAGTCCATCCAGTTCCTCATGTTCGAGGAGATCTACCGGACGGCCATCCACCGAGACGCCGAGACGCTAGGTATGGAAATCTGCCTGCCGGTGTGGAAGCACCGAGCCTTCATCGACGCCCACCGCTACGATCACCGGCACATCACCACGTTGCTGCTCGTCACCTCCGAAGACACACGCCTGGACGATCTCCTGGCCCGAAAGGTCGCCGCCGGCGATCTCGGCGCCACCGCCAACACCATCCTCGTCATGGGCAGTGAGCGCGTGGGCAACCGCCTGGCCCGCTTGATGGCGGTGGTGAAGCACCGGAGCAGCGCCATGAGCGACGAGATCGCCGAGTACCGGATCGGCCCCGCCGGCCTGGAGTTGGGATAGCCGCGGGCGAGCCCGGCGCCCGTCGTCGCCTCATCCGAGGCCGCCGTGAACGTGTCGAGGATCGTGACGGTCGGTCTGCTCGCCGGTGGTTGTCTCGGTCCCGGCCCCCTCCGGCATCCGCCAGAACCGGCAGCCGGCGCCAAGCCCGTCTGGCTCGTCAGTCACGGCTGGCACGTGGGCCTGGTGCTCAGGGGCGCGGACGTCTCGACCGAGGTGTGGCCGGAGAGTGCGGACGTCGGCCCCTTCACCTTCCTGGACGTGGGATGGGGCGACGGCGATTTCTATCCCGCCGCTCGGGGCACAACGGCTCTGGCCCTGAAGGCGGCCTTCTTCTCAGGCTCGAGCGTGCTCCACGTGGTGGGCTTCAACGAGCCCGTCCCCGTCGCCTTTGCTGAGTCCACGGTGATCGAGATCCGGCTCGGCGTCGCGGCGTTCGATGCCCTCTGCCGCTTCATTCACGACGCGTACGCCCGCGACGCGACCGGCCGGATCGGGCGTACCGCGCCGGGCGCGTACGGGCACGGCTGGTTCTACCGGGCCCGCGGGCGCTACCACGTATTCGACAACTCGAACACGTGGGCCGCGCGGGGCTTGCAGGCGGCCGGGCTGCCGTTCGGTTACGTGCTGACGGCCGGCTCCCTGCTGCAGCAGGCACGCCGCTTCGGCGCCGTGATCCGCGACGGGGAGCGAGCTCCGAGACTATATCTTCTGGCTCGGCACGAACCGCCGCTTTTCCACGAAAGCGCGGGGTCCGGCCAGGGTGTCGGGCAGCGAGAGGTTCGTGTTCCAGAGCAGGTTCTCGAGGCGGAGGCCCTCCTCCAGCGTGAGGCCCAGCCCGCGGATACAGGCCTCTTTGTCGGTACGGAGCGAAGACTGCGGGTAGGCGCAGATCTCCTCGGCGAGCCGGGTGCACGCGTCCATGAGCCGACTGCGCTTCACCACTCTGGAGACGAAGTTGATCCGGTAGGCCTCTTTGGCGTCGAACCAGCGGCCGGTGATCAGCAGGTCCAGCGCCACGCCGAGCCCCACGATGTGGGGCAGACGCTGGGTCAGGCCGGACTCGGCGCCCACGTTCCAGCGGCGGTTCACCACGCCAAACCTCGCGTGGTCGGCGGCGATGCGGATGTCGCAGGCCATCGCCAGCTCCATGCCGCCGGCCAGGCAGAAGCCGTTGATGGCGGCGATGATCGGCTTCCAGACGGGGATGCCCTTGGTGATGCCGCCGAGGTTGGGTCCCTCGTAGGCCCGGCGGCGATTCGCCTCCGGCGACCGATGGGCGACCGTGGCGACGTAGTGGCCGAGGTCCGAGCCCGCACAGAAGGACTTCGATCCGGCGCCGGTGAGGATCGCCACGTACAGCCCGGGATCGTCGCGGAAGTCGTACCAGACCTTCCACAGATCCTGGTCGACCTCTTCGGTGAGGCAGTTCTCCTTCTCGGCGTTGTCGATGGTGACGAAGGCGATGTGCCCTTTCTTCTCGTAGCGGACCTTCTTGAGGTTCAGCGCCATGCCCTCCTCCTGCGCGGCTCGAGCCGCCACTCACTCAGGCGTGCCTCGCGCGCCGGGCGCGCTGTGGCTTCGCACTCCCACGGTTGATCCGGGCTCGCGGTTCCCGTTACAACCGCAACCCCGCGCGCCTGGAGCAGGCCACCCTCGGTTGATCCGGGCTCGCGTTTCCCGTTACAACATTATCGAGGACTCTAGCATGGCCGACTTGCGGCTCGACCGTCTGGACCCCGCCGCCGTGACGCTGCTGCGTGCGGTGGTGGCGGCAGCCGGCCGCGGCGTCGAACCCGTGCTCGTCGGCGGCACCGTGCGTGACGCGTGGCTCCGCCGCTCCGGCGTCACCGACCTGGATGTCGCCGTGCCCTCGGGGGCGCTCGACCTCGGCCGTCGAATCGCCGACCGTGTCGGTGGCGCCTTCGTAGCGCTCGACCCGGAACGCGGCGCGGCTCGGGTCGTGGTCGGCGGCCGCCGGCTCGACGTCACCGACTATCGCGCCTCGACGCTGGCCGGCGATCTCGCCCGGCGTGACTTCACGGTGAACGCGCTGGCCGTGCCGCTCCGCGCGTTGCTCGGCCGAGGGCGGGCCCCCGTCATCGACCCCACCGGAGGGCTGGCCGACCTCCGCGTCCGCCGGCTCCGGTTGCCGGCGCCCGGGGCGATCGTCGACGACCCGCTGCGAGCGCTCCGGGGCGTTCGGATGGAGGCTCTCCTGGGGCTCCGCCTCACGCCGGCGGCGGCCCGCGCGATTGCCGCGGCCGCACCGGCGGTCGCACGGATCTCCGCCGAGCGCGTGCGCGACGAACTGCTCGGGTTGCTGGCACTGCCGGCGAGCGCCCGCGCGTTGCGACGCGCCGACCGCCTGGGGCTGCTGGCCGTGGCGGTGCCCGAGGTGGAGCCCATGCGTTCGACGCGCCAGCCTCCGCCGCACCGGTTCTCCGTGCTGGAGCACTCCCTGCGCGCGGTGGCGGGCGCGGACCGGGTGGTCGCGCGCCCCCACGCGCTCGTTCCCTTCGGGGAAGAGCTGGCCGCGCACGCGCGCGAGCCGTTGGCCCAGGGCATCGAGCGCGCTCACGTGCTCAAGCTGGCCGCGCTGCTGCACGACGTGGCCAAGCCGGAGACGCGCCGCCTCGTCGGCGGGCGCGTCAGGTTTTTCGAGCACGACGTGCGGGGGGCCGCGCGCGTGCGGGCCATCGGCGAGCGGCTGCGCCTGCCCGGCGCCGTCACCGATGCGCTCGAGCGCCTCGTGCGTCATCACCTGCGTCCGATGCACCTGGCCGGGGCCGGCGCGCTCACCGATCGGGCGCGCCACCGGTTCTACCGCGACCTCGGAGCGGAGACCCGCGATCTGCTGCTCCTGGCGCTCGTCGACGCCGCGGCCGTGAGCGGCGACTCGCCCCTGGTCATCTGGCCGCGGGCCGCCCTCATTCGCGATCTGCTTCGCGGCTGGGAAGTTCAGCGCCAGGCCGCCGCCAACCCGCCGCTGGTGCGGGGGCAGGACGTGATGTCGCGGTTCGGGTTGGCCCCCGGTCCGGCGGTCGGCCAGCTCCTTTTCCGGGCCCGCGAAGCCCAGGACCTCGGCCTCGTTCGGACACGCGAGGAGGCGCTGGCCTATCTCGAATCGAGTCCGCCGGACCCCTAGCAGGGGCTGAGGGCGGAGAGTAGAATGGCTGGCGCCGGGCGGGCGTAATTCAGTGGCAGAATGCCAGCTTCCCAAGCTGGACGTCGCCGGTTCGAATCCGGTCGCCCGCTCCAACAGCCCCCGCGGTTAAGGGACAGCGGCGCACTCGCGGCCCTCGGGTGCGCCGCTGGCATCTCGTTTCGGCGGCATGTCATTTGCCGAACACTCCCCAGCGGTGCGACCGGCCAGGAACCAGGACCTGCACGGCTCCGCTCCCGACGCTGCTCGCGTGGCGTTGATCCTCATCGACGTCATCAACGACCTGGAGTTCGCCGGCGGGGCTACGCTCCTGGCCGCTGCCTTGCCGATGGCCGAGCGGCTGGCCGCCCTCAAGCGCCAAGCCCGGGCCGCCCGCATCCCGGCGATCTACGTCAACGACAACTTCGGCCGGTGGCAGTCGGACCTGGCCCGGCTCGTCCGGCACTGCCTGGTCGATGGCGTGCGCGGGCGGCCGCTGGTGGAGCGCTTCTGTCTGCGGACGACGACTACTTCGTGCTGAAGCCGAAGCACTCCGGGTTCTTCTCGACCACGCTCGACACGCTCCTCACGTACCGCAAGACGGAAGTCCTGGTGCTCACCGGTCTCACCGCCGACAACTGCCCGAAGACTGCGTGGCGTCCATCGACCAGGAGCGCTCGCTGGTGCACATGCGGCGCGTGCTGGGGGTCGAGGTGGTGGCCTCGGCTGCGCTCGACCTCGCCGCGCTGACGGCCGGGCGCGCCGGCCTAATCCTTGCGGAGTCCGGTGAGCGGCGGTCATGGCGGCCAGGAGCTCCACCGGCTTGGCCGTGCACCGCTCGAATCTGGCCTCCAGGTTTCCTGCGACACCCCCAGGAACCCCGGCGCGGAAGACAGATCCCGACGCCGCGGCGCCTGACCGCCGCGCGGGTCGCCGGTATCCCGGTCGCTTCGCTCTCAGCACGGCCGGGCGTTCTCCACTTGTCCACCGCAATTCACCGTTGGCATGGGCACTGCCTAGCAAAAACATTTCCCTGGAAAAACATTTCAGGGATGGACAAGGCGAGCGGGCAAACGCAGAGTGTTGGTCTCATGGCGACTGAAGGTCCGTGCTTCACGGCGCAGGCGCGGTTGCTGACCGACCCGCCGCTCTGGTGCTGGGAGATCGTGGACGCCCGCGGCGCGCTCGTGGCCAGCAGCTGGCAGAGCGAGTGGGAGGCCTACTCCTCGGCTGGCGAAGCCCTTCGGCACGCGCTCCCGGCGCTCAGCCGATTCTCGCGGGGCGCGGGCGTGGGTTTCGGGGTCAGGCGGCGGTCCGGCCCGGCCGCGCTTGCTCGTCGAGGTGACGCCGTGCCCGTGCGATCACTCGATCGAGCTGCTGGTGGTCGGCCGCCGGCAACTCGGCCGTCAGGCGGCGGCACTCCGGACAGTCACTGAGTCGCCCGGCCGGGTCGCCGCGCTCGGCCGCCGCCGTTCGGGTGATTTCCGCGTTGATCTCGGCGCCGACCAGGAGCGTCAGGCCGGTCAGGTAGAGCCACAGGAGCAGGAGAATCACCCCGCCAATCGACCCATAGGTCGCGTTGTAATTGGCGAAGTGCGCGACGTAGAACCGGAGCCCAGCGGATGCCACCAACCAGCCGGCCACGGCGAAGACCGCCCCCGGAGCGACCGCCGACCAGCGCTGCTTGACCGTCGGCGCGAGGTAATACACGAGGCCGACGCCGACGAGCACGAGGGCGAGAGCCACCGGCCAGCGGACGATATTCCAAACCACGGTGAACGCGGCGCCGAGGCCGATCATCTGGGCGAGGCCCTCCGCGATGGGGGGGCCGAGCACGAGGAGCGTCAGCGCCGTCAGCGTGAACCCCGAAAACACGACGGTCAACCCGACCGCCACCAGGCGGATCTTCCACCAGGGCCGGGTGTCGGTGACGTCGTAGGCGGCGTTGAGCGCGGTGATGATCGACCCCATGCCGTTGGAGGCCGCCCACAAGGCGACCAGCGCGCCGAGGGAGACGAGGCTCCCGCGGGCCCCGCGCAGGATCTCCTCGAGCGTCTTGGTCAGCATGGAGAAGGCGTCGACCGGGAGCACGCGGGCCATGTAGGCGATCAACTGATCGAGCAGGGCCGCGGTGGGCAGCACGCCCAGCAGCGCGGCCAGGAACAGGAGCGTGGGGAAGAGCGCAAAGGCGAAGTAGTAGGAGAGCGCGGCGGCACGATCTACGATCTCGTCCTCGCCCAGCTCGCGCCACACCTGGCGCGCGATCGCCGTGAACGACCGGCCCGCCCGTGGCGGGGACGCCACGCTCACGCCCCGCCCCGGCCTCGTCCGTGCTTCGAGCGGTGCCGGCTCTCGGCCTCTTCGATCGAATGCGATTGCGTGAGGGTGCCGTCCTGTCGGGCCAGACGCACCAGCCACTCGTAGTGCCGGCGCAGGGCCTGGATCTCATCCTCGGTCAGGGTCTCCACATTGATCAGCCGGTTGCTCGCCCCGTTCAGCGCCGCGACGATCTCGTTGAGCTTCAGGTGGAGCGCCGCCGCGTCCTTGTTCTGAGAACGCTGGATGAGGAATACCATCAGGAAGGTCACGATGGTAGTCGCCGTGTTGACGACGAGCTGCCAGGAGTCGGAAAAGCCGAACAGAGGCCCGCTGAGGGCCCACAGGACGACGGCGACCAGCGCGGCCCCGAAGCCCCACGACGATCCCGCCCAGCCGGTCACGCGATGAGAGAGCCGCTCGAGGGCGTGCTCTAGAGAACTCGCCGCCCGCCGCCGCGTCGTCATTGTTGCATTGGGACATGCAGCAAGCCCGGTGCCGTCGACTGGTGCCGGGCCGGTGGCCTGTCCCGTGGCACGCGCGTTGCTCCGCTCACACACGGTGATGATCGCCATCGAGGGCGCGAACCACGACGCGGCGCTCCGCGCGCTGATCGTGCGGAAGCTGGAAGCGGTGTCCCGTCGGCTGCGGCCCGCCCCGGTGGGTGTGCGGGTGATGTTCACCGACGAGAATGGCCCCAAGGGCGGCGTCGGCACCCGGTGCGGGCTCACGCTGGACCTCCCGCGGCGGCCGGAACTGCATGCCGAGGAGATCGCCGAGACCCACCGGCTGGCCTTCGACCTCGCCCTGGCCAGCCTGGAGCGTCAGGCCCTGCGTGATCTCGAGGCGGCCCGAGAGCGTCGCCGGCGGCCCAAGAAATACTTCGTGGCCAAGCGGCTGCTCGAAGGCGATGGCCAGCGGGAGAGGCCGGCGTGAGAGAAATCCGGACCCCATTGCGGCGACTGGCGCGGTTGGAACCTCCGGCGGCCCCCGTAGTGAGCGTGTACCTCAACATCCAGTGGGTCGACGAGCAGCAGCGCGAACGAGTCCGGGTCTTTCTCAAGACCCGGATCCACGAGGCCCGCGAGGCGGGCACCGCCGCTGCCGCCGACCTCGACTGGATCGAGGCCCAGGGGCGCGCGCTCGTCGACCGCTCTCTGTTCGTAGACACCAACGGCGTCGCGCTGTTCGCGAGCGCGTCGGCCGGCCTGCGCGAGATCCTGCCGGTCCGCGTGCCGTTCGAAGACACCTTCGTCGTGGACACGCGGCCGTTCCTGCGCCCCCTGGCCCGCGCCGTCGAGGAGACGCCGGCCGCGCTGGTGGTGTTCGTCGACGGAACCCGGGCCCGGCTGATTCCGCTGGATCCCACGGGTCCGGAGGAGGAAGTCATCCTCGACAGCGGGGTGCCGGGACGCCACCGCATGGGCGGCTGGGCTGCGTTGGCCCAGTCGCGTTACCAGCGCCACATCGCCGAGCATCGGGAGCAACACTTCGAGGCGGTGGCGGCTGCTGTCGTCGAATGGAGTGAGGGCCAGGGCGCCGAGCGAATCGTGCTGTGTGGTGAGGCCCGTATGACGGCTGCGCTCCGCCGGCATCTTCCCGAGCGCATGGCCCCTCGCATCGTCGGCACCATCGCCGGCACCGGGTACGAAGCAGCCACGAGGTTAGGCGCGCGCGCCGCCGAGCTGCTGGCGCGCGCCCAGGGGGGCCGGGAAGACGAGGCCGTGAAGGCGGTGCTGGCCGAAGCGGCCGGGGGCGCCACGGCCGTTGCCGGTCTCGAGCCGACGCTCGACGCCGTCAACCGCGGGGCGGTGCGGGACCTCTACGTGTTGACGACGTTTCGCGAGGCCGGAGGCGCCTGCGCGGCATGTGGCGCGCTTCAGCGGCGGTTCCAGTTTCGTTGTGCGTTCTGCGGCAAAGACGTTCGGGCCACCGAGCTGGGCGAAGCGATGGTCGAGCGCGTGCTGGCGGAGGGTGGCCACATCACCACGGTCGAACGCCACCCCGGCCTGGCCGAGCGAGATGGAATCGCAGCCCGGCTGCGCTACGCGGAGGGTCATCGATGAACTCCACAGTGGTGGCGATGACGGCGGCAGCGGCCGGCGCGGCGGTGACCTACGTCCTCGATCCGGATAGAGGACGCCGCCGGCGTGCCCTGGTGCAGGATCGGGTCGTGTCCCTGGCTCACGCAAGTCGCGCCGCCGCCGATACGCCGTCCCGGGACGTGGCCAATCGCGCTCGCGGCCTGTTCGCCAGCCTGCGGTCGCGGGCGGTGCAGGAGCTGCCCAGCGATGCGGTGCTGGCCGCGCGGGTGCGCGCGCGGCTGGGCTTCGCCGTGCGCCATCCGGGGTCTGTGGAGGTGGATGTAACCGGCGGTCGGGTCACCCTCAGCGGGCCGATCCTGGCCGACGAGGCCGCAGGGCTGCTCGACCGCGTCGCTCGAAGGCGGGTCGTCGAGATCCACAACCGCCTGCAGGTTCACGAACGGCCCGACGGAGTGCCCGGGCTGCAGGGCGAGCCCTCGTCGCGATGGGGGGCCTGGGGGTTCGAATGGATGCAGCGGAACTGGTCCCCGGCCGCGCGCCTCGTCGCCGGCCTGACCGGCGGAGCATTGCTGATCGCCGGGCTGGGGCGCCGCGGGTCGCTCGGGATTGCCGTCGGTATTCCCGGCGCGGCATTGCTGGCGCGCGCGCTGACCAATCGAGAGCTTGCGCGCCTGGCCGGCGTCCAGGCCCGTTCCGCCTGATCGCGATGGCCGAGCGACGAAGCGGAGGGCCACGGGCGATCTGGAAAGGGGCGCTGACGTTCGGGCTCGTCAGCGTTCCGGTCAGCATGCACTCGGCCACGCGGCGAGAGGCGGCGCTGCCGTTCCGACTGCTTCACGCCAAGGACGCGGCCCCCATCGACTACCGTCGCTTCTGCAGCTCGGAGGGCGTCGAAGTCCCCTGGCGCGACGTCGTCAAAGGCTACGAGTACGCGAAGAACCGGTTCGTCGTGCTGACCCGCGAGGAGCTGGCGCGCGCCCAGGTCGAAGCCAGCCAGACGATCGAGATCCGCGAGTTCGTTCCGGCTCAAGCCATCGATCTCGCCTACATCGAAGCGCCGTACTGGCTCGCCCCTACCGGCCCCGGCCGCAAGGCGTACACGCTGCTGCGGGCGGCCCTGGCCAAAGCCGGCCGCGTCGGCATCGGGACGTTCGTGCTGCGTCAGCGCGAGCGCCTGATTGCCGTCCGGCCTTCGGGCTCGGCGCTCATGCTCACGACCATGCGGTTCGCCGACGAGCTGAAGGGCGCGGAAGGGCTAGGCACCCCTCAGGACGGCAAGGTGTCCCGGCGCGAGATCGACCTCGCCCTCCAGCTGGTGGCCACGCTCGCCGCCGACTGGAAGCCCGAGCGGTACCGAGACACCTACCGGGAGACGCTCCGGGCGCTCATCGAGCGCAAGCGCAAAGGCGAGGCGATCGTGGCGCCGGAGGGTCCGGCCCCGCGCAAGGTGATCGACCTGGTCGACGCGCTCCGGCGGAGCCTCGAGACGCGGCGACGGGAGCCGGCCGTCGCCGGCCGCCGCCGCCGGCGGGGCCCGGCCATGCGACGCCGAGCGGCGGCATGAGCGGCCGGCGCGTCGCCATCACGGCGCTCAGCGGTCTGGGCCTGCTGGACGCTCTCTACATGCTCGCCTATCACCAGGGTTGGATCGACTCGCTCGTGTGTCCGTTCTTCGGCCGCGGGTGCGAGAAGGTGGGACGCTCTCGGCATGCGCGGCACCTCGGCGTGCCCAACGCCGCGGTGGGCGCCGCCGGCTACGCGGCGATGGCCGGCCTGGCCCTGTGGGAAACCCGGCGACCGCTCGCCGCGTGGCAACGGCTGGCCCTTCCCGGTCTGGCCCTCGCGGCCAGTGCCGCCAGCGTGTTCCTGACGTGGGAGCAGGCGGCGCGGGTCCGTGCCTGGTGCTTCTGGTGCCTCAGCTCGACGGCGATCAACCTCGCCCTGTTTCCCCTGACCCTGGGCGAGGCCCGGACCGCCCGCCTGCGCCGTCCGCGTGTGTCGAAGGAACCGCCACCGGTGTCGCACCCCGCGCGAACGGGGAGGTTTGGAGGGGGCGGTCGCTGCCCCCTCCAACTTCATAGGGGCCGTAGAGGCCCCTCCGACTAGGATCAGGCGGTTGCCACGCCATTGCCGCCTGCGCGCTTGGCGTTGTAGAGGGCGCGGTCGGCGGCGAGCAGCAACTCCTCGCCGGTGCTGGCGTCATCCGGCATGGAAGCCACCCCGATGCTCACCGTGAGACGTCCGTACGCGAAGTCACGTCGGGCAATGGCCCCGCGGATGCGGCGCGCGTAGCCCATGGCGCCGGGCTTGGCGGTGTCGGCCAGCAGCACGGCAAACTCGTCACCTCCGTAACGGCTGGTCACCGAGAAGCCGCGGGCCGGCTCGGCCACCAGCGTCGCCGCCAGCTCTTTGAGGGAGTAGTCGCCGGCGCCGTGGCCCTTAGTGTCGTTGATCTCCTTGAAGGAATCGATGTCGATGAGCGCCACCGACAGCGGCTGACCCGAGTGCGCGCGGCGCCGCACCTCCTCCTCCAACCGTAGCGAGAAGTAACGCCGGTTGTAGATCCCCGTCAGCGAGTCCTTGTAGGACAACTCCCCCAGCCGGACGTTGTCGATGGCGACCGCTGCCTGCGAAGCCAGCGCCCGGATGAGCGGTTCCCAACGCGAATGGAACGGCACCGCCTGGCCCTTGTCGTCGAGCGCGTTGATCAGTTCGAGAACGCCGACCACTCGGGCCGTGAGGTCCTGCATGGGGACCACCAGGACCGAGTGGGTCCGGTACTCGAAGCGGTTGTCGAAGAGATCGTTGAACGCGTAAGGACGGTCGGAGCCGAGCGCGTAGGCGTCGACGATGTTGATGATCTCGTTCCGGTGGGCCGCGTAGCCGGCCAGGCTCGATCCGTCGACGGGCAGCCATTCGTCGCGGAACTTCCGGTCCACCTCCTCGGGGCTGAGCCGCCCGGCCAGCACGTCGTTCTGGACGACGGCAAAGCGCAGGTGATCGCTCTCGCGCATGAAGAGCGTGCCGGCCTCGGCGCGCGTGAAGCGCCGGGCTTCGGTGAGGATTTGGGATAGCAACGCCGGCAGCGAGCGCTGGTTGGTGAGCGCGATGCCGATGTCGATGAGTTGGCGCAGGAGATCGGGCAGGTCGGGTTCTCTCACCATGCTCCGGGACGCGATCCAAGAGACGTGCCAAAGGGGGACAACAGGCAAGTACCTGAAAGCGTTGGCGATAGGGGGTTGCTAGGGCGTTTGCCTCATTGACAACTTACCACCCAACCGGCCACGTTCTGGACAGGAAGTCAAATGGACCAGGTTCTGGTCATCGACGACGACCCCGCGACGCGCGCGCTGCTGGTGCGCTTGCTCGCGCAGAGAACGGTGGAGGTTCACACCGCCGACGGCGGCCGCGCGGGGCTGGCCATGGCCGACGAGATCGGACCGGACGTGGTTCTCCTCGATCTTCGGCTTCCCGACATCGACGGCGTCAGCGTGCTCGAGGCGCTCAAATCGCGGCACCCCGACACCGGCGTGATCATCATGACCGCCTTCGGCCAGGTGGAACGGGCGGTGGAGGCCATCCGCAAGGGCGCCACCGATTTCCTGGAAAAGCCGTTCGGCAATCACGACAAGCTTCGATTCAGCGTCCGCCGCGCCCTGGAAGAGGTCAAGGCCCGCCGCGAGCTGGTGCGTCTCCACCAGCGGCAGAGCGTCCGCGGCGTGCAGGCCCTCATCGGCGAGTCGGAAGCCATACGCCGGCTGCGGCGGGTGGTGGTCCAGATTGCCGTGAGCGAGGCTCGGACCGTTCTGGTGCTGGGCGAGAGCGGCACCGGCAAGGAGCTGGTGGCCCGCGCTCTGCACGACGAGAGCCCGCGCCGGGCGTTCCCCTTCGTGGAAGTCAACTGCGCCGCGATCAGCGAAGGGCTGGTCGAGAGCGAGCTGTTCGGCCACGAGAAGGGGGCCTTCACCGATGCCTTGAAGCTCAAGAAAGGCCTCATGGAGCATGCCGACCGCGGCACGCTCTTCCTGGACGAAATCGGGGAGATGGCATCGTCCTGCCAGGTCAAGCTCCTGCGCGCCCTGCAGGAGCAGGCGCTGCGCCGGGTGGGGGGACTGCGGGACATCAAGGTCGACGTGCGGGTCGTGGCGGCCACCAACCGCTCGCTCGACGCGCTCGTGCGGGAGGGGCGGTTCCGGGAGGATCTCTTCTACCGGGTGAGCGTCATCCCCATTGTCGTTCCGCCGCTGCGGGAGCGCAGGGAGGACCTCCTGCTCCTGGCCCGTCACTTCCTCACCCTGGCCGCCCGGGAGGCGGGCAAGACGGTCAAGGGCTTCACGCCCGAGGCGGAGCGCCGGCTTCTCGATTACCCCTGGCCCGGCAACGTGCGCGAGCTGCGAAACGTCGTGGAGCGCGCGGTCATCCTCAACGCCTCGGGGACGATCGACGCGACTGACGTGTCACTGACGCCCGCGGCCGGCCGCGACCCGGCGCCGCCGTCGACCGGGCCGGCATCGCTCCAGACGCTGGACGCGGTCGAGCGGGCCCACATCCGCGCCGTGCTGGGTGCCGTACGGGGCAACCGCAGCGCCGCTGCCCGCATCCTCGGCATCACCCGCCAGACATTGCGGAAAAAGATCGGCTAGTGCAAATGGCGGAGGAGGTCTGCGAACCCGCCGCGATTCTCCCGGGAGAAACTGGCCCGCTCGACCGACGTTTTCGGTCTTCCGCTCCCTCAAAGCTCCGCGATTCCGCCTGCTTGGCGGTTTGGTATTCCGGTTGCTCACACTAGCCTGCGACGCCTGGAGGGTGTCATATGCCAGTGATCGCCAGGAAGGTGCAGGGCACGGCGCAGGACCGGATTAGGACCCTCGTCGCCGAGCATCTCGAGATGCTCGAGCCCGGGCTGAGCGTTCTCGAGACGTCGTTGCGCCTCGGTCGCACCACGATCGACGTGGTGGCGGTCGACGCCAAGCAGACGCTGGTCCTGGTGGCCGTCGGCGAGATCGCCGACGAGAAGCTGCTGGTCAGCACCCTCGACGCCTACGTCTGGTGCGTGGCGTTCCCGGACAACGTCCGGCGTCTCTACCCGGCGGCTTCGATCGCGGCGACCCGCCCGCCGCGGGTGATCTTCGTGGCCGAGAGCGTGCCCGACGCGTTCCTGGAACTCGTGGAGCGCCTCTCCGTCGTCAGCGTGGAGTGCCAGGAGTTGTCGGGATTGGCCGGTGACGATCGTGGCCACGCAGCGAAGGCCGCGGCAGCGGCGGCCCCAGTGGTGGAACGCCAGCCCGCCGTGCTCGCCACCGCAGCGTCCGTGGCCCGCGCCATTGAGACTCCGGCCAAGGTGAGTGCGCGGCCGGCGCCTGCCGAGCCGGTGCGAGTGGCTGCAGGGTTCGATTCGGCCGTCGCCCGGCAGTGGGAGAGCTTCCAGGCCGCCGAGCCGATCGCGGCCGGATGCAACGAGGTGGAGCCCGAGCCGCACGCGGAGCCGGTGAGCGTAGCCGACGGGGCCCTCCCGACGCCGCCGGCGGCACCGCTGATCATGACGACCGTGCGTCCGACCAGCGACCCGGATGCGAATGGCCACGGCCCGACCGGGCACTCGGTCAACGGGCACGCGAACGGGCGCTCGAATCACGCTCAGGAGGCGCCCGCGCCCGGGACGAACACTCGCGCGGGGCGAGCGGCGGCAAAGAGCCAGCCGTCGCGGGCCTACGTGTTCGCGCAGCTGGCCCGGGAGGTCGAGCAGATGACCGAGCATGCTGCCGTCGACCTCGGCCGCCAGCCGGCGAAGCCCGTTCAGGAGGCTCCGGCGCCAGTGGCGGTCAAGGTACCGGCCGCGGCTGAGCCGTCCCTGGTGGCGGTCTCGCCGGCCCTCGTGGCGGCCCCCGCGGCCCCGGTGGCGGTGCCTGAGCCCTCGGTGGCGGTGCCCGAGCTCCAGGTGGCGGCGCCCGCGGCGGTGGCGCCGGCGCCTGCGCGTCCCGCGCCGGTGGCTACGGCCCCGAGCGAGGAGAAGCGTCCGGTGAACCACCCGGCGCTCGAGTCCCTGCGTTTCCCCAAGAGCGGCGTGTCGCGGCAATGGCAGGAGTTCCTCGACCAACTGGCGGCCGAGCAATGAGCGCGATGGAGTTCCGGATTCTCGCGGTCGACGATCAGGCGCCCATCCTGAAATTCCTGAAGTCCGCGCTGTCCGGGCCGGCCTGCGTGGTGTCGGGAGCGTCGACCGCCGAGCAGGCGCTGGCGCTCATCGCCCGCGAGCCGTTCGACCTGGTGATCTCGGACATCACGATGCCGGGGCTGAGCGGCCTGGACCTGCTGCGAGCGATCAAGTTGCGGCAACCCGAGACCCCGGTCATCCTCATCACCGGATCGCCGACGGTCGACTCCGCGGTCTTCGGCCTGCGCCACGGCGCCTACGACTACCTGGCCAAGCCGTTCTCGGCTCCGGAGGTCCGCGCGCTGGTGGAGCGCGTGCGAGAGGATCGCGCGCGGTTCCCCCGACCGCTCAGCCAGCCGGCCGGTCTCGCCGAAGACCTGGCCCGGCGGCAGCTCGGACTGGAGGTGTTCCTCCGGATCGGCGAGCTGGCCCTGCAAGGCATGGCTCCCCAACCGTTCGTCGAACAGGTGCTGCGCGACACCCTGCAGAGCCTGGCCGGCGCCGCGGCGGTGATGCTGATCCGCGACGGGGAGGCCGGCTTCACCACCCACCACGCGGGCGAGCCCGCGCTGGTCAAGCAGCTGCTCAGCCACTTGCGGCCGGCGCTGGACCGGCTGGTGGCCGCCGGCGGCCGTCAGACGCTGGCCCTCACCGGTCCGGGCGATCCCTACACGGCGCTGGCCGCCATGATTCCGGGCCTGCAGCAGCCGACCGGCGTGCTCTGCCTGGGCCGCAGCGCGCGGACGCGGGCCTTCCTGCCTGACGAGAAGGAGCTGCTCCTGGGGTTCGCCCAGAACACCGCGCTGGCCCTGGATCGCATGCGGCTGGGGCAAAACGTCGAGCGGAATCTGGTCAACACCATCACCGCCTTCGTCAACGCTATCGAGTCGAAGGACCGTTACCTGAAGGGCCACTCGGCCCGCGTGTCCCTGTACGCCGGAGAGATCGCCACCGTCATGGGGCTGGGCTCCGAGAACACGCTCCTCGTGTGCCGGGGCGCCATCCTGCACGACCTGGGGAAGCTGGCCATCCTCGACCCGATCCTGAGCAAGCCCGGCGTGCTGACGCCGGAAGAGTACCAACTGATGAAGGACCACGTGGAGGTCGGCTACAAGATCCTCAAGCCCCTCGGCTTCCTGGACCGCGAGGCGCTGGCCGTTCGCCATCACCACGAGCGCTTCGACGGTCTGGGCTATCCGGACGGGCTGGTCGGTGAAGACATCCCCCTGATCGCGCGGGTGGTCACCACGGCGGACGCGTTCGACGCGATGACGTCCGACCGCCCGTACCGCAAGGCGCTGCCGTTCGAGACCGCCATCGCGGAAATCGAGCGCGGGTCAAGCACGCAGTTCGATCCCGCGGTGGCCGAGGCGTTCCTGGCCATCCCGCGGCAGCGGCTGCTGGACATCAGCGGGTATTCGAGCGCCACCCGGGCCTTCGAGGACGCGGTGGCGACGGCCACCGGCGGCGAAGCCGGCGTGGCCATGGAGGCAGGACGATGATGACGATGCGGACGGTTTCCAGGTGGCTGCTGTGGATCAGCGTCGCGCTGCTGGCCAGCCCCGGTCTTGCCGCGGCGCAGAACGCGGTGCTCTATGAAGTCACCGAGACCATGAAGATCACGGGGGGAGGATCGGGCCGACGGGACGCCAGCGCCGCGCTGATGGGGACCGTCAACGCGGGAACCTCGCTCTGCCCGGCCGCTCTGGCCAAGTACCTCGGGGTCGAAAAGTGCAGCATCGTCGCCGACGGCGTCAGTAGCATCGATCTCAGCACGGGGAAAGGGCCGCTGGGTGGCAAGTTCGCGGTGGTCGTCCAGGACAACAACTCGGTGGACGCCGCGGAGTTCGCCATCGCCAAGGGCAAGATCAAGGGCCGCATCGATCTCTCGCCCGCGGTGCTCTACAACCATCCGCTGGGCACGCTGCAGGGCACCTGGACGGCGAAGGGGGAGCAGCATGGCCCCCTGGCTGGTCTCAGGATCCAAGGCACCGTGTGGGGCGTCTTTCGCCTACCGTTCGTGCTCGGCATCCCTGACGGGTGTCTCTCCGACGGGAATCCGGATGACTGCTGGCACGTGACCGACCCGTTGTACTGGTTCGGCCCGGGCCCGGCGGACGTTGCCTCTGTTCGTTACGGGGAGCTCTCGCTGGGCGTGCCCACGGTCCGGCTCGAGCTGACGTTCACCGAGACGTCTCGCGAGAAGGACCGCGGGGACGGGGACGACGACTGAGATGATCGCTGCCGTCGGGTCGCAGGCAGAGGTCGCCCCCCACGCGCGCGTCATGGCCCATGGCGAGCGCGTGGGGCTGCGCACCATGACTCCGGCCGACCGGCCGGCGCTGCGCCGGTGGGCGAACAACCCGTTTCTGGAGCGGATGACCGGCAGCGAGTTTCTCCGCGCCTACCGGCGGGCCGGTGATCATCCGGCGTACCTCGACGCCTGCCTGGCCGATCCCACGCAGGTCGTGTTCATCGTGGTGTCGAACGAGGACCGGGAACCGGTGGGGCTGGTGCGGCTCTTCAACATCCATCGCCGCGAAGGGTACGCGTTCCTGGAGACCATCATGGCCGACCGGCGGGCCGTCGGTCGGGGCTATGGCATCGAGGCCGGCAAGCTGATCTGCGCCTGGGGGCTGGACGTCCTCCGGCTGGAGCGCATCGAGGCCAAGGCCTACGCGTACAACGTGCTGAGCATCAACGCCCTCAAGCGGAACGGGTTCCGCCAGGAGGGCGTGCTCCGCAACGCCGGGCTTCAGGGCGGCGAGCGGTGCGACGTGCTGGTGTTCGGAATCCTGAAAGAGGAGCTGGAGGCCCAGCGGCGGAAGGAACCCAATCCCGAGCGCTACTGCTTCGTCTGAGGACAGCCCATGGCCCCCATCAAGGTCCTCTACATCGAAGACAGCCCTGACAATCGGATGCTGGTCCGGGCCCTGCTGCCGCCCGATCAGTACATGGTGGTGGAGGCCGAGGACGGGTTGTCCGGGATCACCACCGCGCTGCGCGAGCAGCCGGCCCTGATCCTGCTCGACATCAACCTGCCGGGGATCGACGGCTACGAGGTCGGCGTCGCCCTCCGTTCGTTTCCAGCGCTGCGCAGCACCCCGATCGTCGCCGTCACGGCGTACGCCATGGAGGGCGACCGCGAGCGCACCCTGGTGGCCGGCTGCGACGGCTACATCGCCAAGCCGCTGGACGCCGACGCCTTCCCCCGTCAGGTCGCCGAGTTCGTCCGGGGCAAGCGCGAGCGTCTCGAGGAGCGGCAGCAGGCACCGTTCCTCAAGGAGCTGAACCAGCGGCTGGTGTACCGCATGGTGCGGCAGATCGAGGAGCTGGAGGCCCTCAACCGGCACGTGGTCCGGCGGGCCACCCAGCTCGAAGCCCTGCACGCAGCGGTGCAGGGGATCACCTCCGCCATCGACGTCCGCGCCATGCTGGAGCGTCTCCTCCCCGAGCTGAGCCGGGCGGTCGGGACCACCCAGCTCAGCGTCGAGCTGGCCGAGCCGCCCGGCTTCCACGTGACGGTGCAGACCGATGCCGCCGGGCGGCAGTCCGCGTTCGAGGCGTCCCGCGGGGACGGCGAGGACTGGCAGCAGGTCGAGTGGGCGCTGCCCCTGGTCGTGCAGCAGCGCGACCTGGGGCTCCTGACGGCGCGCAGTCTGGTCTCACCCCTCACCAAGGCCGAGAATGAGCAGGTCCTCAAGATCGTGGCCAGCCAGATCGCCATCGCGGTGGAGAATTCCCGGCTCTACGAGGGTCTCAACCACAAGATCGAAGAGATCCGGCAGACCCAGGCCCAGCTCGTGCAGGCGGCCAAGCTGGCCGCCATCGGCGAGATGGCCGCGCAAGTCGCCCACGAGATCAACAATCCGCTCACCAGCGTGCTGGGCTTCGCCTCTATCCTCGCCGAGGAGCTGCCCGCGGACAGCACGCTGCGCCAGGACGCCGGGCTCATCGTCAGCGAAGCGGCCCGGGCCCGGGACATCGTCCGCGACCTCCTCGACTTCAGCCGCCAGCGCCCGTTCTTCCCCCAGCCGACCTGCCTCAACGACGTGCTGCGGCAAGTGGTGGCGCTGGTCCGCCTGCAGGGCATGCAGGGGGTGGCGATTGAGGAACGGTACGCCGACGATCTACCCGCGGTCGAGGTGGATCCGGCGCGAATGAAGCAGGTCTTCCTCAACATCATGAACAACGCGGTCCAGGCGATGGCCGGCGGCGGGCTCCTCGCCGTACGAAGCCAGGCCGCGGCGGACGAGGTCACCGTGGCCATCGCCGACAACGGCCCCGGGATCCCCTCCGAGAACCTCGGCCGGATCTTCGAGCCGTTTTTCACCACCAAGGCGGAGACGATCGGCACCGGTCTGGGCCTGTCCGTGAGCCTCGGCATCATCCGCCAGCACGGCGGCGGCATCGAGGTCGAGAGCGAGCCCGGCCAGGGCTGCACGTTCACCATCAGGATCCCCCGACCGGGACAGGCCTCGAACGGGCAACCAGCCCACTCGGCCTGACGGCCCGGCCCCGCGCTCGCCGCCGCGCGGCGCCGCCGCGCCGTGGCGGTGAGCGCCCGGGAGCATCGACTCCAGGAGCGCCCGCATCTCCGCGCTGTTCCACTCGCGGGCGCCCAGGGCCATACCCGCCACCTCGCCGCCGGGGCGGATGAGGAAGGTCGCCGGCAGGCCTCGCACGCGCCAGGCCTCGGCGGTCTTCATGTCGGGGTCGAGGAGAATGGGAAAGGTCAGACCGAGGTTCCTCACGTAGGGGTCGATCAGCGAGCGGGGCGCGCCGCGATCGACCGAGATCCCCACCACCACCAGCTTCCGCTCCCGATACTCGCGCCAGAGCGCCTCCAGTGTCGGCATCTCCGCGGTACAGGGCGTGCACCACGTCGCCCAGAAGTTCAGGACGACGAGCTGGTCGTTCCAGGTTCCGAGCGAAGCGTGGCCTCCGGTCAACCGCTCCAGGCGGAATCCCGGACCCCGTTGCCCCTCGCGGAACTCCGTGACGCCGGCGCGCTCGAAGTGATCGAGCACGCGGCTGGACGCGGCGCGGTGGCCGCCACTGTCTCCCGGGCGGCGGATGGGCAGCGCCCAGACGAGCCCGGCCACCAGTACCAGTGCCAGCCCCGCCCGCAGGAGATTCTGCCGCCAGCCGCGGCCGCCGAGTGTGTGCTCCACCCACGCTCTCACGACTCGACCACGCTTCGAGCTCCGACTCCGCCGATGATGTCTAAACCCCTAACTTTTCGCGAGTCACCGGGCTTTCTCGAAGCTCACGAGAGAGACCGGAGAACACGATGAGCCCCTTTTCCATGACGTAGCCCCGGTCGCAGACCGCCAGCGCCATCCGGGCGTTCTGCTCAACGAGGAGGACGGTGACGCCGAGCCGCTTGAGGTCGCCGATCATCTCGCGGATCCCGCGCACCAGCGCGGGGGCCAGCCCCTGGGTGGGCTCGTCCATGAGGATGAGGCGGGCGCCGGCCATCATCACGCGGCCGATGGCCAGCATCTGCTGCTCGCCGCCCGAGAGCGTCTTACCCGGCTGCTCGATCCGCTCCCGCAGGCGCGGGAAATGTCGAAACACGGCCTCCAGCCGCTCGCTGCGCAGCGCGGACGAACGCTGGGCGACGGCGGAGAGGCCCAATTCGAGATTTTCGCGCACGGTGAGGCCAGGGAAGATCCGCCGATTCTCGGGCACCAGCCCCACTCCCCGGCGGGCGATCTCGTGAGGCGGCAGCCCGGTGAGCGCTCGCCCGTCCAGCTCGACGCTGCCCCGCCAGGGCTTGAGGAAGCCCATGGCCGTCTTGACCAGCGTGGTCTTGCCCATCCCGTTGCGGCCGAGCAAGGCCACCGCCTCCCCCTCCCGGACTTCCAGAGAGACGCCGAAGAGGATGGGCGTGGCGCCGTAGCCGGCGTGGAGATCCCGGATCTGCAGCATCAGTCGTCGGCGCCTCCCAGGTAGGCCGCGATCACGTCGGGGTTCGTGCGCACGGCGTCCGGCGATCCTTCGGCGATCTTCTCCCCGAAATGCAGGACGGCCACGCGGTCGGAGATGCCCATCACCACGCTCATGTCGTGCTCGATGAGCAGCACGGTGAGTCCGCGGGCCTGAGCGATCTTCCTGATGAGGGCGGTGGCTTCCCGGGTCTCGCCCGGAGTCATGCCGGCGGTGGGCTCGTCGAGCATCAGCAGGGTGGGCCGGGTAGCCAGGGCCAGGCAGACCTCGAGATAGCGCTGCTCGCCGTGCGACAGGTTCTCGGCCCGCTCATCGCGGCGGGCGGCGAGTCCGAAGGTCTCCAACAGCTCGGTGACCGGCGCCTCGACGTCGGTCTGCCGCCACAGGGAGGCCAGGCGCCCGGATTCGGCGGCGCGCGACTGCGCGGCCACCCGGACGTTCTCGAAGACGGAGATCTCCGGGAAGATGTTGGTGATTTGGAAGGTCTTGGCCAGCCCCTTGCGGTTGACGACCTCGGGCGGGAGCCCGGTGATGTCCTCGCCCTGGAACCTCACGCGGCCGCCGCTCGGCGCGTGCAGCCCCGAGATCACGTTGAACAGGGTGGACTTACCGGCGCCGTTGGGGCCGATGACCGAGAAGACCTCGCCGGCGCCGACGCCGAAGCTGACCCGGGAGAGCGCGGCCAGGGCCCCGAAGTGCTTGGAGATGCCGTCGACCTCGAGGACGGTCATCGCCGGCGGCGTCAGGCCGTCGCCCGTCGGGACCCGAGCCCGAGAGCCCGCCGCAGCCCGAACAGACCGCGCGGCATGAAGAGGACGATCCCCACCAGCACGAGGCCGATCACCATGAAGTACCAATCGACATAGGACGACACCTTCTCCTGGAGCACGATGAAGAAGGCGCCGCCGATCACGGGCCCGACCAGGGTTCCCAGACCGCCGATCATCACCATGATGATGAATTCGCCGGACACCGTCCACAGCATGAGGTCGGGCGTGGCGTAGGCTGCCCGTCCAGGGTAAAGCGCGCCCCCCAGGCCGGTGAGCAGCGCCGCGATGACGCAGGCCGCCATTTTGTAGCGCTGGACGTTGTATCCGAGGAAGCGCGCGCGATCCTCGTTCTCACGGATGGCCACCAGCACGCGGCCGAAGTGCGAACCCACGAGCACCCGGCATACGATCCAGGCCAGGGCCAGGTAGGCCAGGATGAGGTAGTAGTTCCGGGCCGGCGTGTCGATGGCCAGACCGGGCCAGAGATGGGGAGCGGGCAGCCCCTGGATGCCGTCCGAGCCGCCGAAGGTCTGCGTGTAGCGAAAGAAGGTGTAGACGACCTCGGCGAAGATCAGGGTCAGCAGAGCGAAGTAGATGCCGCGGCGGGTGGTGGCGAAGTAGGCGACGATCACCGCGTAGATTCCGACGATCAGGACCGCGAAGCCCAGCGCCAGCCAGAGCGACAGGACGCCGCGCTCCAGCAGCACGGCCGTCGCGTAGGCGCCCAGGCCGAAGAAGGCGGCGTGCCCGAAGGAGACGAGGCCGGTATAGCCCATGAGGAGGTCGAGGCTCATGGCCACGGCGCCGAACAGCAAAGCATCGAAGGCCAGCAGCAGATAGTACTTCGACATCCACGGCGTCAGGGGCAGCGCGGCCAACCCGGCGAAGACGACGATGGCCCGCCACGTGATCGGCCTACTCAAGGACGCCCTCCCGCCCGAAAAAGCCGCGGGGCCGCACGATCAGCACCAGGATCATGATGCCGAAGATGGCGATGGCCACCCGCTGGGGGTTCATCCACAGCGTGAGCAAGCTCTGGGCGATGCCGATGACGAAGGCGGCGATCACCGAGCCACCCATCGAGCCCATGCCGCCCAGAATCACCACGATGAAGGCGAGCAAGATCATCTCCACGCCCATCTGCGGATAGACCGTGAAGATCGGAGCCAGCAGCAGGCCGGCCAGCGCGGCGAGCGCCGCCGAACCAGCAAAGGTGAGCGTGAACAGGCGGGGGACGTTCACGCCGAGGCCGTCGAGCATCTCGGCGTCCTGCACGGCCGCCCGGATCAGGATGCCGGCGCGGGTCCGGGTGAAGAACAGCCAGATGGCCACCAGGAGCAGGGAGGCGCTGGCCAGCAGGAAGAGGCGGTAGTTCGGGTACGTCATGCCCAAGAGCGGCGTCGAGCCGGTGACGGGCGGCAGGATGCGCCGCATGTCTCCGCCCCAGATCTGCCGGATGCCCTCGCGGAAGACGAGGGCCAGCCCGAAGGTGAGGATGAGGCCGTACAGCGGCTCCCGGCGGTAGAGCGGCCGGAGGGTGGCGACCTCGGTCACGGCGCCGATGGCGCCGACGAGCAGGGGCGCGGCGATCAGCGCCACCCAGAAGGATTGGGTGAGACCGATCACCGCGATGCCCGCGTAGGCGCCGAACATGTACAGCTCGCCGTGAGCGAAGTTCATCACGCCGAGCAGGCCGAAGATCACGGTGAGACCGAGGGCCAGCAGCCCCAGCGCGGCCCCGAACACGAGGCCGTGCAGGAGCTGCGGCAGCAGGACCGCGACCACGTAATCCACGATCGGTCTGGCTCCGAGTGCCGGCGAGAATATCACGCCCTCGCCCGGCTCGAGCCCGCGACTTGCCCAGCTCGGGTCGATCGCCTATGTTCGGCCAGACATGGAGCAGCCGCGTTCGGCGTCGGTGCTGTGGCGCCGGCTGGATCAGCCGGGTCATGAGTCGGCTCGACTGTTCTCGCGGGACGCCCGCTGGCATCTCACCGGCACGGCGGTGTTCGTCCAGGAGCAGCAGCCGTGCCGGCTCGACTACCTGGTGGTCGGCACCTCCCGCTGGGAGACGGTGTCGGGACGCGTGACCGGCTGGGTTGGCCAGACGCTCGTCGAGATTGAGCTGGCGGTCGACTCCGCCCGTCGCTGGCGGCTCAACGGACGCGACTGTCCCGCGGTGACGGGGTGCATCGATCTGGACCTGAACTTCAGCCCGTCCACCAACCTGCTTCCCATTCGGCGACTCGGTCTGGCCGTGGGCCAGGCGGCCGAGGTGCGGGCGGCCTGGCTGCGCGTCCCGAGCTTCGCCCTCGAGCCGCTCGCGCAGGTGTACTGCCGCCTCGATGCCACGACGTATCGGTACGAGAGCGCGGGTGGGGAGTTCGTGACCGAGCTCGAGGTGAACGCGGCCGGCTTCGTCACCCGGTATCCGAAGTTCTGGGAGGTCGAGGCCGGCCGCTGACCGGGCGATCAGTTCTTCTTCTTGAGCTCCCAGGTGAAGCCTTCCACCGGGTCCTTGCCCACCATGGGCTCGCCGATGGAGTCCGAGCCGGCCATGCGGGCGATGGGGATGTTCTTGCCCTTCTCCACCCGGTACAGGTGCATGTCCATCACGACCTGATGGTCTTCCTTGCGGATGCACTGGCGGCCGATGTGGGTGTCGTCGATGCACAGACCCTCGTGGGCCTCGGCCACCTTGTCGGGGTCGAAGGAGCCGGCCTTTTCCACCGCCGTCTTCCAGAAGTAGACGGCGTCGTAGGCCCCGGCGGCGATGTTGGCGTCCACATTCCAGCGCTTCTTGAACCTCTGATTGAACGCCTGCATGTTCTTGTCGGGGTTGTAGGGCGAGAAGTGGTTGAGCTGGATGAAGCCCTCCATCGGCTCGGCGATGGCCGTCAGATCCTGCTGGAGCAGGAAGCAGTCGATGCCGGCCAACTTGTACTTCTTGGTCATGCCGAAGGAGTGGAGCTGGGTCATGAGCCGGAGCGAGTCGGTGCCGGCAAAGGCCACGAACAGAACGTCGGGGTTTTTGGCGTTGATGTCCCCGAACCAGGGGCTGAAGTCCTTGGTGTCCAGGGGCGCGCCGGCCACGCCGACCACCTCGCCGCCCAGGCGCTCCAGCGCCGTCTTGAACTGCCGCCCGTCCGACTGCCCCATGGCGTAGTCGGTGTAGAAGATGTAGACGCGCTTGCCCATCTTGTCGACGATGTACTTGGCCAGGCCGTTGGCCTGCATGCGGGAGTCGGGCTGGTTGGAGAAGTAGTATTTGTGGAACTTGGTCGTGCGCATGAACTCGGCGCAGGACACGGAGTTCCAGTGGATGGTCTTGTGCTTCTTGGTCACGTCCATCACGGCCATGGTGGCCCCGCTGGACACCGCCCCGATGAGGAGCTTCACGTCGTCCTGCAGGATGAGCTTCTCGGCTTTACGGACGGAAGGGGCCGGCTTGGTGTCGTCGTCTTCCGAGATCACCTCGATCTTGTGACCGAGCACGCCGCCCTTGGCGTTGATCTCCTCGACGGCGAGCGTGAGGCCCATGGTCTGGTACTTGCCGTAGCCCTCGAAGACGCCGATCTTGGAGCCGAGATCGCCGATCTTGACCACCTTGGACTGGGAGCCGGCGGGCGCCGACAGGGCGACCACGACGGCGACCGCTACGAGCAGGGCGAGGAGCGTGACACGCTTCATGAGTCCCTCCTTGCTGACGTTGACGACGCTGCAATCAAGTCCGACAGGATCTGCGCCATACGCCGGAAGGCGCCGCGCAGCTTGTCCGGATCCACGGTTGGCGCTGCCCCCGGCGCCGCGGGGGTTTTCGCGTAGGTCTCGGCCTCGTCGAAGGCCAGGCGCATGGCGACCGAGGTCTTGCTGTCCCGGGTGGACACGGCGAAGTCGATGAGGTTGTAGTACCGCCAGATCGCTTCCAGGAACCGCTGACCGATGGCCAGCCGCGCTGCCCGCGGAGTCGCGGCCTCGGCCAGCTGGCGCTCCGCGTCGCGGGCCAGGTCGCGGGCCAGCGCCGAGAAGAAGAGCATCAGGTGGCCCTCGGCGTCGGCGGCATCGTCCCGCTCCAGGGCGGCCCGCGTCGCCGCCTCCAGGCCGGCCGGCAGGCGGGCCGCCCGCGCCCGCATCTCGGTGCGCAGGTCGCCTCGCTCGAACAGGCGGAGGGCCACGTCGAACTTCCGCGCCTGCACGGCGAACTTGATCTGCTTGAAGTTCGCCGAGATGGCGTTGTCGCGGGGGACGTAGGTGCCGACGTGGTGGGCGGCCACCGGCGTCGCCAGGACAACGGCCAGAAGGACGGTCATCGCGCCGACTCGAGCGCTCACCGGCGAGCCATCCGCAGGGCGACGAGCCCGGCCAGCCACCACAGCGCCAGGATCGTCGCGCCGCCGAACGGGATCCACACCAGCCACTCCGCCATGCGCTTCCCTGGCTCCACCCCGTAGTAGGGGATGAGCCCGCTCCACAGCAAGTAGCCGAGAGGATACCCCGCGCCGCCGGCCGTGAGAAGCGCGACCATGAGCCCGCGCCCGGCCCCGCCCAGCGTGGCCGCGACCGTGGTGGTGGCCACGATCACCAGCCCCATGCCCTCGGCGTGCATGTGGAACAGCCGCAGCCCGGCATCGAACTTGACCAGCGCCTCGTCGAGGACGCGCTCGTCCACGTCGCGCACGCCGACCAGCCCGTGGACCTCGGGGCGGGCCAGCATCGCGTCCCGCGCCCAGCGAGTCAGCTCGACCTTGAAGCGGGCCATGGAGGCGCCGCCGACCTCGGCAAACCCGATGAGGACCACGGCCACCAGCAGCACCCAGCGCGGCGGCAGGCGCCACGCGGGCTCCGGCGTCACCCGCGCCTCCTCGCCGCCACCAGCGCGGCGGCGAGCCCGAGCAGGCCGGCGATCGCCGCGCTGCCCAGCGCGGTCAGGACGTAGCGCTCGGCGAACTCCACACCGGTGTCCCGCCCCCATTCCAGCACCCCGGCGCCGTAGACGAGATAGCCCAGCGGGAAGAGCCCGCCGGCCGTCAACAGACCGTAGAGGACGCCCCGCGCCCGGCGCCCGGGAACCACGCTGGCCACCAGCGTGGCGGCGAAGAACAGGGTGAGCCCCACACCCTCGGCATGGGTGTGGAAGAAGGACAGCCCGGCCTCGGCCAGGAAGACGGCCTGGCCGCGGATCTCGTCGTCGTACTCGGCGGAGCCCGACAGCCCGTGCGCGACACGATTGGCGTCGACGCGCGCGGCGGCGTAGCGCTGGATCGGCCCGCGCAGCTGCGACATGGCGGCGCCCGCCGTCTCGCCGAGCGCGATCACGACCAGGGCGACGAGCACGACGAGGAGGGGAGGCCGCCTCACGGCGCCGGACCTTATCATCCGCCAACGGTTTTGTCACGGACCGGCCGCGCGGCAGCGCCTTGTGCCGGCCGGGGGCGTGTGGCAAGGTGGGCGCCCGGAGGACACGGTCGATGCGCACGGCAGACGCTTACCTGGCCAGCCTCAGAGACGGCCGCGCCGTGTACCTCGACGGCGAGCGCGTCGACGACGTGACGAAGCACCCCGGCTTCGCCGAGCCGATCCGGCGGATCGCCGAGACCTACGATCGGGCTCGGTCCCCCGCCGGGGCCGACGCCACCTTCGTCGATCCCGCCACGGCGCGCCATCACAGCACCATGTGGCTGGTGCCGCGCTCGGCCGACGATCTCGCCGCCCGGCGGCGCGCGCACCGGCTGTGGGCGGAGGCGTCCTACGGGCTCATGGGCCGCACGCCCGACCACGTCGCGTCCGTGCTCACCGCCTTCGCCGCCTGGCGGCAGCTCTTCGACCGCGGCGGCCACCGGTTCGGGGACAACGTCGTCCGCTTCCATGCGCGGGCCCGCGACGACGATCTCTACGTGGCCTACGGCATCGTGCCGCCCCAGATCGACCGCTCGCAGCCGGCCCACCGGCAGCCCGAGCCCTTCCTCTATCCCGGCGTGGTAGGAGAGCGGGACGGGGGGATCGTGGTGCGGGGGTGCCAGGGCATCACGACGTCGGCGGTGCTGGCCGACTGGTTGTTCATCTCCTACATCACGCCTCTTGTTCCGGGCGATGAGGACTACGCCGTCTCGTTCGTGACGGCGGCGGCCGCCCCCGGCGTTCGGATCCACCCGCGCCGGCCGTTCGCCCAGTCCGCCACCAGCGTCTACGACTACCCCCTGTCCTCCCGCTTCGACGAGGTGGACGCCACCGTCGTCTTCGACGACGTGTTCGTGCCGTGGGAGCAGGTGTTCATCCACCGCGACGTGGCGCTGGTCAACGCGCAGTTCCACGAGTCGCCGTCCCATACCCTGGCCAACTTCCAGTCGCTCGTGCGCTTCGCCGTCAAGCTCGAGTTCATGGCCGGCCTGGCGCTCAAGCTCGTCGAGGTCCACAGCGGAGAGAAGAGCCCGGCGGCCCAGGCCGCGCTGGGCGGCGACATCGCCGCGCTCTGTGCAACCTTCGATGCGCTGGTGCAAGCCGCCGAGCGCCATCCGCTGATCCTGGAGGGCGTGGCCCGTCCCCACCCGCAGTACGTTTACGCCGGCATGAGCCTGCAGCGGCGGCTCATCGTGGACATGCTGCGGGCCCTGCGCGAGTTGGCCGGGGGCGCGTTTCAGCAGCTGCCGTCGTCGGAGGCCAGCTTCATCAGCGCCGAGACCCGCGGCGACATGGAGCGCTACTTCCGCTCCAGCGTGGCCAGCGCCCGGGAGCGCGTGAAGCTGCTCAAACTGGTGTGGGACTTCGTGGGCACGGAGTTCGGCGGGCGCCAGCTCCAGTACGAGATGTTCTACTCCGCGGCCCAGCCGGTCGTGAACACGCGCATGTTTCGCTCGTACGACTGGGCGGCGGCCACCGCCATGGTTGACCGCTGTCTGGGCGAGTACTGACGGCGCCATGGGGACTCTGGGTCTCATCAACGTCGGCACCCTCCTGACCGGCGTCCTCGCCGCGCCGCGGGCGGAGGCGGAGGCGATCCTCGTCGAGGACGGGCGGGTCGCCGCCCTGGGCGCGGTGAGTCGCACCGAGGCTGACAGGGCCGACGTGGTCGTGGACTGCCAGGGCACGACGGTCATTCCGGGGTTGATCGACTCTCACTGCCACGTGGTGCTCGGCGACTACACGCCGCGCCAGAAGACGGTGGACTTCCTCGACTCCTACGTCCACGGTGGCATCACCAGCGTGGTCTCGGCCGGCGAGGGGGTGCACGCTCCCGGCCGGCCCCACGATCCGGTCGCCTCCAAGGCTCTGGCCATCGCCGCGGCCAAGTGCTTCTCGCATTTTCGTCCCAACGGGATGAGAGTCCACGCCGGGTCGGTGGTCCTGGAGCCCGGCCTCTCCGACGAGGACTTCGCCGAGATGGCGCGGCACGGCGTGCGTCACGCCAAGTACGGGTTCGGCGGCTACGCCCACTCCAGAGACGGCGAGCCCGACGTCCGGCGGGCCCAGAAGCATGGCCTCTGTGTGATGTCCCACAGCGGCGGCACCTCCATTCCCGGCTCGAGCCCGATCACCCATGACGTGCTCCTCCACCTCCGCCCCGACGTCTGCGGCCACGTCAACGGCGGCACCACGTCGCTCGACGACGAGGGGCTGGCCACTATCGTGAGACAGAGCGACATGGCCCTGCAGATCGTCCAGGCCGGCAATCTCCGCTCCGCGCTCTATCTCCTGAGGCTGGCCCGCGAGGCCGGCGCGCTCGGCCGGGTCTGCCTGGCTAGCGACACGCCGACCGGCACCGGCGTGATGCCCATGGGCGTGATCAAGACGGTCTGCGAGATGGCCTCGCTCGGCGATCTCGCGCCGGCCGAGGCCATCGCCCTGGCCACCGGCAACAACGCCCGCATCTTCCGCCTGGCGACGGGCATCATCGCTCCGGGTCAGCCCGCCGACCTCGTAGTCTGTGACGCGCCGGTGGCCTCGAAAGCTGGCGACGCGGTCGGGGCCATTGCCCGCGGCGACATCCCGGGGATCTCCTGCGTCGTCATCGAGGGGCAGGTGCGCGTGGGCCGCAGCCGGAACACGCCCCTGGCCAAACGGCTGGCGACGTTCAAAGGCATCGATCCGGTCCCCGGCGCCCACTGAGGCGTGGGCACGCGCGCGCGTCCTTGACAGCGCAGTCGGACGCTGACTAGAGTGCAACGCTCCATGAGGACATCGGGGTGGATCGGCAAACCCGTCAAGCGTGTCGAGGATGGGCGCCTGCTCACCGGGCGCGGCAACTTCATCGATGACCACCCGCCCGTCGCGCACGTGCACCACGCGGCCATCGTCCGCTCGCCCCACGCGCACGCCCGAATCCTCGGCTACGACGTGTCCGCCGCGCTGCCGATGGAGGGCGTGGTCGGCGTCCTCACCGGTGCCGACGTGGCGAAGGCCACGCGCCCCTTCTCGGTCGGCGTGACGGCGCCCGTGCACTACTACTGCACGGCCACGGACAAGACGCGCTTCGTGGGCGAGCCGGTGGCCGTTGTGGTGGCCCGCGACCGCTATCTGGCCGAGGACGCCGGCGAACGCGTCGTCGTCCGGTACGAGCCGCTGCCGGCCGTCGTCGACCCCGAGCGGGCCCTGGACCCGGACGCGCCGGTCCTGCACGAGACGGTCGGTACCAACCTGGCCGGCCACCGCCGGCTCGTCTACGGGGACCCCGAGCGCGCCTTCGCCGAAGCCGACGTCGTCATCCGCGAGCGCTTCAAGTTCCCCAAGTACGGGTCGACGCCCATCGAGACCTACGGGATCATCGCCCGCTGGGAACCCACCGATGGCGTGCTCACCGTCTGGTCGAACTTCATGGGACCCTTCATCATGCACCCGCTGACGGCGCGCGTGCTCGGCCTGGCCGAGAACCGACTGCGCTTCATCGTGCCCTCCGACATCGGCGGCTCGTTCGGCATCAAGACCTCCATCTATCCTTACATCGCGCTGATCGGTCTGGCCGCCATGAAGATCGGCGTGCCGGTGAAGTGGATCGAGGACCGGGGCGAGCATTTGTTGGCCTCCTCTTCGGGCACCGACCGTATCGCCTATCGGGAGCTGGCTGCCGGCAAGGACGGCACCGTCCGAGGCATGCGCTTCCGGTGGCTCGACAACGTCGGCGGCTACATCAGGAGCCCGGAGCCGGGCTGCTCGTTCCGCCCCACCGGCAACTTCGTGGGGCCCTATCGCTTCCAGCACCTCGAGGTCGATGCCTCGGTGGTCATGACCAACAAGAGCCTCACCGGACCCAACCGCGGCTATGCCTGCGGCCATCTCTATTTCGAGACCGAGCGCATGATGGACCTGTTGGCCGAGCGGCTCGGCCTCGACCCGGCGGAGGTGCGGCGGCGCAACCTCCTCGGGCCTGCCGACATGCCGTACCGCACGCCGACGGGCGGCCTCTACGACAGCGGCGACTACCCGACGGCCTTCGACAAGGCCCTTGCGCTGGCCGGCTACGACGAGCTTCGCCGCCAGCAAGCGCGCGCCCGCGCCGAGGGACGGTGGGTCGGCATCGGGCTGGCGCTGGCCGTGGACCCCTCGGTCTCCAACATGGGTTACGTGGCCACGGCGCTCGATCCCCAGTTCCGGGCCAAGCCCGAGTACCTGCCGAAATCAGGCGCGGTGGATTCGGCCACGATCAAGATCGATCCGCTGGGCCGCGCCCTAGCCATCCTCGGCACGACGCCGCAGGGCCAGGGCCACCAGACGATCGTGGCCCAGATCGTGGCTGACGAGCTGGGACTCGAGCCGCAAGACGTCACCGTGGTGGACGAGATGGACACGTTCACCCGCGTGTGGTCCATCTCCTCGGGGACGTACTCGAGCCGCTTCGGCTCGGTGGGCACCAGCGCCGTCGCGCTGGCCGCCCGCAAGCTGAAGCGGAAGCTCTGCGAATACGCGGCCCATCTGATGGAGCTCCCCGTCGACCAGGTGGAGTTCAGCGCCGGTGCCGTCCACCGCACAGGCGGCAAGGGCGTCTCCTACTCCATCAAGGACCTGGCCGGGCGCGCCCACTGGCACACGACCTCCATGCCCGAGGGCATGGAACCAGGGCTTCAGGCCACCGCGGTGTTCGGCTTCGCGGTCGCGGAGGCGGTCGACGCGGAAGATCGCGTCAACTCCTCAAACACCTACGGCTTCATCGCCGAGGTGATGGCGGTGGAGGTCGATCCGCAAACGGCGGCCATCACGATCCTCAAGTACGTCACGGTCCACGACGCGGGCACCATCATCAACCCGATGATTGCCGAAGGGCAGATCTACGGGGGCGCCCTGCACGGCCTGGGGGGCGCGTTGTACGAGGAACTGCTCTACGACGACAGCGGCCAGCTCCTGACCGGCACGTTCATGGATTACCTGGTGCCCACCGCCAGCGAGGCGCCGGTGATCGAAATCGCCCACGTCGTCTCACCGTCGCCGCTCACGCCGCTCGGCTCGAAGGGGCTGGGCGAGTCGTCGTCCATGACGGTCCCCGCGGTGATCGCCAACGCGGTGAGCGATGCGCTGGCCCCGCTGGGCATCCGGATCAACGAGCTGCCGATGACGCCAGACCGTCTGTGGCGGCTGATCCAGCAGGCTCAGACGGCGGGCCGGCCGTCGGTGACGCGATGACCGGACTACTCGCGCAGGCGGCCTTCCAGCGCTTCGATGCGGGCCTGGAGGAGCGACACTTGCCGTTTGAGGTCGGCCACGTTCCGCTCCAGGATCTCGCGGCGGCCCCGCTCGTTGGCGAGCAGGCCCTCGACGCGCCGCATCGCCTGCAGAATCGCGATGTACTCCTGCTCCAGCCGGTCGAGGCGGTGATACAGCTCGTCGAAATGGCCGAAGACCTCGCGGAATCGATCGTCGACGTGGCGCTGCAGCGTCTCGAAGCGCTGGTCGATCTGGGTGAACCGTTGATCGACCTGGACGAATCGCTCGTCGATCTGGTCGAATCGCTGATCGACCTGGGTGAATCTCTGGTCGACCTGGGCGAATCTCTGATCGATCCGGTCGAACCGCTGCTCGACCTGAGTGAACTGGCCCTGGAGGAACGCGACGAGCTGCTCGTACTCCGCGTTGGTCATGCCTGCTCGTCTCTTACCCCAATCGGCAACTCGGTTCAAGCGTGTCGATCCGAGACAGCCGCTCGCTCCTGCGACCTGAATGTCGCCCCATGTTCGAGATGATCAATCGGCCTAGCGCAACGCAGCCCTACACACCTCGGACAGGCCACCCACGGCTCGAAGCCGGCACGCCATGTTCGAGATGATCAATCGGCCTAGGAGAACGCAGCCCTACGCACCTCGAACAGGCCACCCACGGCTCCGAAGCCGGAACGCCATGTTCGAGATGATCAATCGGCCTAGGAGAACGC
>Ga0187892_10000365_pt1 | contig 118898 bp, 99 predicted proteins | sample MA1701073metaG_FD_139345 | JGI IMG/M metagenome (GOLD analysis project Ga0187892, IMG submission 139345) | Bio-ooze microbial communities from a basaltic lava cave in the Kipuka Kanohina Cave System on the Island of Hawaii, USA - MA170107-3 metaG ... | reverse complement strand
TTCAGCCTCCTGCTCACTTGGCTGAGGCTCTCGTTGCGCAGATTGCTAACCGCCCTCGCCAGCCCGGATCACCTCAGGGTGACGTGAAAACGCGATTGTTCACGGACGACTAGGCCTGGGATCTATTTCGAACCGACGCTCAGCAGAACGTCTAAAGCCTATTGGGAGGAGCAAATGGACACGTATGCGTTGCAAAGTGGTTCGCGACGATCCGAGGTCGCGCCGGCGCTCCGTTAAAACATGGGGCCGCGGGGCGACACGACCAAATGCCAACACTGAGTTCGGTCAAGGGCACGAAACGCCGCCTTCATTATCGAAATGTCCACGTCGCGTTGGCGGCGAACTGCCCCATTGAAACGATAGCCATTGCAATCAGCTTAGCCAGACGCGGATCGATTTGCCAAGTAACAACCAGAAGCATGATAATGTACGAAGACAAAACCATTCCGTAAAGCGCGACTGCAGTAAACTTGGCCCACCGTTGAGCCGTAAAATCAAATTTCCTAAAATTATAGGTACGGTTAAGTAAAAACGATACTATAATTCCAGAAGAGATGCCAACGATGTTCGCAACGTACGGATTGGCTGTGCCGGCGAAGCTTATCAAAAATATGCCATAGTCAACGCATGAGGCAACCAAACCAAAGGTTATGTAAAGGACTATTTTGTCTGGCGTGAACTTGGTTAAATATCTTCGAACCACTCGTCCACCGCTAAACAGATTCTTTCGGCTGCGAAAAAGGCTCTGAACGATCGAGCTCGCGTTTGAGCTTCCATAATCCAATCAGATGCTCAACTGCGATACGCGGTATTTTTGTCGGTCGATAGACCCGTGATCGTCCGCTCTCGCGCTGTAAGTGCACTATAGGTGTCTCGGCGATACGAGCCTTGCAGGCAACTGCACGCGCCACAAATTCCCACCAGAAACCTTGTTTTAAAATTCCCGTGTTCCCCGCTAGTATTTGTTTAAGACAGGATCGACGAACCAAAATGTACGGGCAAGACGGGTCCCGCAAGGAAACATCGAATAGCTGACGATAAGCAACGCCGAAGGCGGCAGACATGAACCTGCGCACCCATGGGTCACGGCGGGGATTACGCCAGCCTACGATAAGATCAGCATCATTGCGTCGCGCCAGCAATCTCTGAAAATCATTTGGATCGCATTGTCCATCGGAATCAATGGAACCGACCCATTCCGATGTCGTCGCAAGCATCCCATCGATCACAGCGCGAGAATAACCTTTCCGCTTAGGATCTGAAATGAGTTGTATGGGGATTTTTTTGGCGAGTTCGTGGAGCACCTCAACAGTATTATCAGTCGATCCATCCTCGCAAACCACAAAACGAATAGCGATACCAGCCTCTCCTGCTACTTTCTGATAGAAATCGCGAAGAGTGCTACCTATCGAAGCGCCTTCATTATGGGCGGGTACTACGATGTCAATACGCTCGATCAAATCGTTCTATGCTCGCTCCATCAGACAGTGCTCAAAGGTAGCAGCCTCAGTGCCTTGGACCGGCGGGTGCGAAGACATGTACCAATCCACCGTCCGCCGGACACCATCACGAAGCGGATGCGCTGGAACCCAATCCAAGCACGCACGACACTTGCTGACATCCGCAGCCCGGCTCTTAACGCCCACTGGCTTGTCGAGTTGTTTCTCAATGGCCGCCGGTTCCCATTCCATGTGCAAAAAAATCTCCCGGATTAGGTCAAAAATAGTGTGGTGAGTGCTGGTGCCCACATTGATCACCTCGAACCCACCAAGGCACGCGCCTGCAAGCGCCAATCCCGTGACAGTATCCTGTACGTATGTGAAGTTACGAGTCTGATAGCCGTCGCCCCAGATGGGAAATGGATCCAGGCGCGCCGCGGCTTTTGCAATCAGAGCTATGACGGCATGCGTCTCATTCTCGCGCTCGCCATACGCAGTGAATATCCGACAACTGATTCCCGATAGGCCGAACTGCTTGACGAAGGCACGAAGCTGCAGCTCACCCATGAGCTTTGCCCAACCATACTCACCGTCAGCAAATGTTCTCCCCGCCTCCTCAAAATTGGCATCGGGTTCGCTTAAGAGAAGGGTTGAATGAGGATCATCCTGCAGATTCGTTGGGTACACACAGGCAGAACTTGCAAACACAACCTTCTCAGCCCCTGCGGCTGCCGCAGCAGCAAAAACTGTGTGGTCGAGGAGCATGTTGTTACAGCACTCAACGGGATGAGATTCTATATAACCCCGCCCTCCATGCGATGCAGCGAGATGAAAAACGACGGTTTGACCGCGGCTTGCGCTTTCAGCGAAAGCGGAATTTCTCAGATCTCCTCTTAAAAAGCATATTCTCGATATGACTCCCTCTAGGTTCTCTAACCTGCCGCTGGACAGGTCGTCTGCAACGGTGACAATCGCACCAGCCGCAACCAATTTTTCTGCAAGATGACTTCCAATAAAGGATGCACCGCCAGTGATAACCACAGGGCGGTCAGAATAGGCATGCCTGAGGCGGTCAGCAATATCCATGCGAAGACGCTAACCAGCGGACAGAACAGGATCAAGGCCGCTATAGCCCACGTTTGAAGTGAGGCGAGGTCCCATCCGGGCCGACCTCCGACGGGCGCCCAATTAAGTGTTCTATCGCGCTGGCCGACAGTCAGCAACTACGCATATCCCGTCAGCCCCTAAGCGATCCCGTCCCCAAAGTGCGTGCAAAACTTTCACTTGGATGCGCGAAGGCAGCCAAATGCTCGCAATGAGCATGAGAAATGAGACCGATGGCTATGGACTGGAGCAGCGGTAGGATCTACTGTTCGCCAGGTAATATGACGAGGTACTCACGACCGTTAGAGTTCGGATCAGAGTTGTCCGATGATGAAAACACGATATATGTACTCCAGTGAGAGAATCGACCCTGACCTAGCTGCCTTATTTCTTCATGGACAGTGTGAGGGGGGCCTAAAATGTGCCCCATCTCACAAAGCACAACAGGACTTCGACGAGGCCGGCCTATCGAATCGCTGATCTGTTCGAGCCCAGTAACATGGGCGATGTAGGCGAAACCGCGATTGGGTGGATAAGGCTTCTTTAGTGTGATACGCTTCCCTTTAGGACAGGACGCAGTCCAAGCAACGAGTGGCTCCTTGTAAAGCCATATCTTTTCACCATCACAAGTGAGCACGCGCTGTGGGGTACCGAATTTCAGGCGCAGAAATCGCTTTGCGCTAGTCTTCAAGCGCGTGGCAACGATAAAGTCCGGACGTGCGAGCTTGCCGTTATCGGCGCGTTTCGTGAACCATTGCTCGTTATAGATCCAGCGGTGGGACTCGCCGTTGCGACGACCTACCTGAACGATATGAATCCGTCTGTCGCTCATGAACATGAGCAATTTGGCTGTCCAGTAGTCACCGATACCAGTCGTTCGGTTTTCGGCTTCGAGACAAACTTGGAGTGGACGCGCCGCCACCAGTCTTTGGATTGTATTATAGGCCGGCCTGGCAATTGCAGCGCACGAAAACAACACGATAATAGCCGAGGTCCAAGCGAGCCGTTCGGTCGATATGTTCCGTGCTGCATGGTAGGCCAGCCATATCGGTGGTGCCAGAAATACGATCTTCGCATAATACAAGTCATCAGGCTTCTTAAAAATTCCCGTGATCAACGGTATTACGATTGCGGCGCCGCAGATGCCCCCGAGCAGCAGTTCCATGGACTCTCCACGTGCAATTTTTCTTCGTCTTAATAGGGAAATCAATATTGCTGCCCCCCTGACCCACAGTGCTAGAATGCAAACTGATATTAGAAGAAGTGGCTTATCCTCGACCGCAATCAGCTTAAGTGTCGACCAAAGCGCCAGCAGCGAATCAATGATCGTGGCTGGATCTCCCAAGTAGCCAGCGCGTGCTTCGTAGGACGGCAATGTCTGCTCAAGAGTCCACGCCGCTAGCGCCCCGCCTGCAATCACAGCTGCCAATCTTACACCTGAGTATTCACGGTGAGACCAGGAGTAGATCACCGCCACAAAACAAGCCGGCGCGACAAACCATGCGAGAAAGGAGAAGTCCGAAACGGTGGCGGCGAACACGAACACAGCCATTCCAAGTGTTGGCCACCACCCATAACGACCCCCAAGAAGGGAGAGATAAATGGCCACCCCTAAGAGGGTCGCCAAAACGGCACCACTATGCGTAAATGGTTGCGCAAGATTAACGTAAGGCCACGGACTTACGGGTGCCTCACTGAACAGAGCGACTGTCCAACCAGCAAGAAACAGTACAGCCGCTACGACCCATGTCATATGCAAAAACCGCACGTTATGACCAACGGCTAGTATCGCTCCTCCAGCAACACTGTATAGCGCCATGAGCAGAGCGCCGTAGAGCAGCGGTAACCATCCGCTGGGCGCGCGGCTTGCCATTACTGTCGCGGCTAAGAGCCAATCGGGGAAAACGTAGAGAGCTGGTGGATAGTACCAATCTGCTAGAGCAGTTAGATCCCCTACAATGTCCTCGATTAAGAGAAATGGATGGACAACATCGCTGTTGTAGAAATTCCAAATACCGTGGGTGCTGTACTCTGCCGAGTTGCCCGCCAGCTGAAACGATAGCATCAGGAAAAACGCAACAGTTATGATGCCAAGACTAATGACGTTTCGCAGGCCGTTGCCCTTCCGCGCGATCCTTGGATGTGAATTCTGCATACAGAACCGTTGGCACATGATCTATTTTGCCATGCATGGGCTGGGGTACGCCGACGTGGCGATTGTCGCGGCACCAAGGAATTTTCACAAATGGTTGAACGCCCGGGAATGATGGTGGCAATGACTGGCTAGCCGCGTTGTTCGGACAAAGCCCATTGCTGTCTTAGCGCAGAGCCTGCAGCTAAGGTGACAATAAAATCGACAATCTCTCTTACTTGGACTTGTGAGGGGCCGCCGCACGACCTCCACGCGAACCGAACGAGCGAACGCCGGAAGCATCAGAGGCTGCCGTCCTCGATCCACTTAACCGCGAACTAGTGTTTTCCCCCGTGAAGGAAGCACTGGTCGCGGCAAGATTCCATTGCCGCCGAAGCCACTTGTGTACGGGTTGGGTAGGAACGTTCCGGATGTCGAAATGCAGGGCCGAGAGGCAGAATTGAACACCCAGGATAATCAGCAGAGTCGCAATGAGTGCCGTGCCGATCGGCGTGTTAGCATTATTTGAAACGGAAACCCACCAATGCCACGCGCCATACGCCAAGCCAAAAATCAAGAGGAGAGGTCCAAGTAGCAGTTCAAATGAGGCGACCTGAAAGTCGCGCAAAAAATAGTTGTAGATGACTCTTTTAACGAAATTCAACAAGTTCCCGATCAAAAATGAAGGAAACACTTCTCTAATCCTTAGGTTCGAACGTTCTGAACCATAGATTGCCTTCATGGGTACTTCCTTTACGACACAACGGGCAATGTTCAAACGGAAGAGCAAGTCTGTCTCGAAGAAATAGTGTTCTGATATTTTATCGATTTCCAATATATCTAACAAAGCCATATGCAGCGCCGTGTAACCGTTGGTCGGATCAAAAATGTTCCAATAACCGGTCGAAAGCTTGGCGAGGAAGCTTAGCGTCGCATTTCCAAGAAGGCGAACGGCCGGCATTGTACGTACATCGTCTGGGAAGAAGAAGCGATTGCCTTTCGTGTAATCAGCCTCACCCGCAAGGATTGGGGCGATGAAATCCCCCAGGAGTGCGGGGTCCATCTGCCCGTCGCCGTCGATTTTGACAGCAATAACGGCACCCGCATCGCGGGCCGCGAGATAACCGGTTTTCACCGCGCCCCCCACGCCTCGGTTTTGGCTGTGATATAAGACACGCACCCGCGGATCGCGAACATGGTCCTCAATATGCTGTCCAGAGCTCTCGGGACAGGCATCGTCTACACATACGATGTCACTTACCTCTGGCGGCACCCTGGCAACGACGTCGATCACACTGTCGCGCACCTTGTAACAAGGAATGACCACGGCGATGCGCGGGAGTGGTACCATCATGTCCAGGAACCTAAAGGTGAAGGACCGGCGGTCGCGAATACTAGCATGCCGAGCCGCACTTGGATGGGTACGACCCTAACACAATGATTCCAAGAGATTTTTATATATGCCGTCGGGTGGCAGAAAACCAATAGGCTGATTAGAGACCATACTAGCGTTCTCCCTATTCGACATTAATCTCACGGCGTTTAACCGCGCTTCCACGGAATAACCGCTCAAAAAAAGCTACAGAATTAGTTATGTCAAATTTTTCCCTCGCGATGGTCTTCATCCTTTCTTGAAGAGTAGGCATGTCAACAACGCTCGCATGTTCGAGAATTCGCCCAGCCAATTTTTCAAATGAATTTTCAACAAAGGGATAAATCCTCTCAGCGCCCGGCCAATTGATGACGGCCGGCAGCGCTCCGGAAGCCATGGCCTCTGCTACGCTAGCGTGACAGCCCTCACTTTCGGATGTGGATAGGAAATAGCCGATTCTCCGGTACCACTCCGCCATATTGCTTCCGGGCGGATCAAATGCGATTGCTGCTTTAAGGCGTGAACTTGTTTCGATGCGGCGAAACAAATTCCTAAAGGCATCGCGCGCAGCAGGATCATTTGCGTACGCCCACTCGAATTCCCACGGTAAACGTGAGCGAACTTCCATCCGAAAATCAGGCAACTCATCAAGTACCATCTCGAATACGTCCACGGCCTTGTCAAATCGCTTGTGGAAAAAGCCCACAATGCCAACAAAACCAATCGTGCGCGCCGCCGAGGCCAACTTTGGCCGATCGAGGTCCGCGGTGTCCACGTATTGCGGTAACACATGTATAATTTCGGCTGGCCACCCAAACTGGCGACTTAACTCTTCTTTCATATATGGATTCACTACGACCACGGCATCGACGTTGTCGATGGCAACGTGCTTTGGAAAATCGGTAAAAAGTTCAAAACGATGCAGGCGGATGATTAGCTGTTGATGGGGTTGCTTGCGTTGGCTGTAATAGACCGCTTGCTCCGCACACCATTCGCAGAAAATCAGATCGGCAACTCGGAGCAGTTGCTCACTACGTTTCGGATCGTGGACAGTTGTCGAAGCCCACTTGTCGTAGCGAATGTCTAAGGTGGGGTCCGCTTTCCAGTAGCTGGCTAAGGCGCGCAAAAACTTCAGATCGTGGCCAGCAATGACGACTGTCCTTCGGGAGTCGAAGACCTGTACCGGTGTAAGATCGATTAGCCGTCGAAGTCGGTCACGGGCACGGTCAAATGTGAATTCGCGAGCGATGTTTGCACAACGTTTTGATGTGTCTCGATAGAGCTCAGCGTTTTGCCGACTTCTAGAAATCGCGGAAATGATGTCAGCAGCCGACGCGACAAAGTAGGGATAGTCTTCGCCCAAGAGGCGTTCGTACACGGACGCGCGATTTAGAAAAGTTGGGATTCCGAGTGTGGCGAACTCAATAAATTTCGTCGATAGTTCCGGATTTTCGTCGACTTCAGGCCGTCGCCAGCACAGTCCAAAATGACAACTGTCGGCGATGCGAAGCGTCTCCTCTCGCGATTTGCCCCCACAATATTGAACTTGAGGGGTTGCGATGAGTCTTGCCGAAAAGCGTTCACCAAAATCTGGATCAGTCCGCTCTTTGTGTACCTTGTCGCCAAGCATGACGACCTCAATGGGAATGGCTGCAACCTGGCCGAGTTGCGGGAGATCGAAATAACTCTCCACATTCCACAAGTGAGAAAACTTACCCGCATAGATCAGACGGATTGGCAACTCCCTCGGGAGCGAGCGGTCCTGCATTCCAGCCTTCCCGGTCGATGGCACCATGGGCGGAAGCACCGCGGTTTTCCCATTAGCAAGCGGATAAGCAGTTTCTAAAAGTGCGCGGTGCAGTTCAGATTGAACGATTAGATTTCGTGAGCGCGAGATAATGTCGACGAGGTCGGGATCGCGACCTGAATCAAGAAGTCCCCAAAAGTCTAGAAGGTAAGACCACATACGGTGACAGAGGCTTGTGTCGCGCGCCAAAGCCGCCGCATACTTTTTGCCACGAATAATGATCGCTGATAAAGGCTCCTCTTCATCGAGAATTTTGAGTGCTGTGATCAGCTGTCTCGGGCTCAGCGGACGGCAATCGGCAGTCTCGAATCGTCGATCTCGGTGCGGAGAGATAATAGTGACGCCTGCTGCCAAAACGGGACCATGCAAAATATCTCGCTGGATCGGGTTCCGAAGGATTAGCTGCATCCGTACAAAGGGCAGGCTCGCAAGGACTTGTGCAACGCTTTGTAACCAAATCGTGGATCCGTCAATCAAGTTGAAGTCGATGTCTGCAAATAACGCAATTCGGTACTTCGTCCGCATTTGTTCCATTCTTGAGGCTCGGGCCGGTTGATAGCCGATCATTTTCATACCGTGAACAGTGCTCCCATCTGGCTGGGGTGCTTTACAAGCCCTATAATAGAGCCAAGTAGGTAGGGCACTAGAGGAATTAAGGCGTGGGCGGCAAGCAAAATGAGCACCTCAAGGCACTAGTACGTGAGTTAGAGGTTGAGCTCGAAGCCATCAGGAATTCGCGCGGCTTCCGGATAGGCCAAGCTTTAGTTGGACTTAGGCGCGGAAATTTTCGTGAATTAGTTCGACTGCCAAAAACGTTTATAGATACCGCTCGGGTTAAGCCATCCACACCGCGCGCCAGCAGCAAGTCGGATGTATTTGGCGACAAAGCTGTTGGAGGCTCTTTGTGGCGTAATTATTTTGGAACTGTTCGTGGTCTTATTGACAGGGAGCTGGCGGGGAGCACCAGGCCAGAACGGCGATGTGTGGGGATTGCTGAACCGCAACGGGTAATGGATCTTTCGGGCATAGTTAGCTTTTCCTCTGTCACGCCATTCGATTACGACCTCGTTATTCAACAGACGGCGGCTACCGACTTCGTGGTCGACACGGTCTTTCTCGTAGCTCGTAATTCTCCTTGGCATGGCGCGCTGAGCAATGACATGATTTTAACAGAGCACCTCATACGCGCACTCAAGTATGCATCGACGCATGGCCTGCGTTGCATCTTGCTGGGAAAGCGGACGCCATCTCTTCCCCTGCTTTCACAAGTTGCACCCCTATTCCATGCGACTTTATCCGGTGACCACGATCCAAGCCACTAGACCGGCAGCACGCCAGTTCGGTTGCTCGCGAAGCCGACGAAATCGAGCTTTCCAGGGTGGCAAGGAACTGACCTTGGCCTATCGTTGCTGCTAATCCCAACGGTGATTTTCGTCTGTCGCTGTTTCAGTTCGCGCTTTCTTGTCTTACTCATCCTTCACAATCCCCACTGCGGATATTGCGCCTAACAATCCTGTCGGAACCTGCGAGTTTGTGGAACTGCTTGGAGGATAGCCTCGCGAGAAATTGGCCACGGTTCTCGTACCGATGCTCCGCACAAGATAAACGGTAAAACTGCGCTCAAGAAGCGTTCACTTCGGCCACCAGCTGTTGATCCTCAAGATGCCATCGCACCCCGGGCGGCACCCAGCTATAGATCCCGTGGCAAATGATGTAGTCGAAGCGCTCATCGCCGAGCTCGAGCGTGCCAATGTCCCCCTGCTCGATGCGGATGTTCTCAAGTCCGAGCGCTCGAACACGCTCCTGGCCGTCGCGGACATGCCGCTCGGTTGAGGTCGATGCCCCGAAAGCGGCTGTCTGGAAAACGCAGCGCTAGCGGAATGATATTGCCGCCTGAAGCGCATCCGAGTTCAAGAACGCTGCACCGCGACACGTCCGGCGCGCGCAGTCCGAAGACCCCGGCATGCTGTAATCTCAGCGCGCTTCCGCGGATACTTATCCGGGCAGCTTCCGATGTTGAAAAGCAAACTCTGCTCCTGAAATCTCACTGAGCAACGGCAGAACCAACGCCTTTTGATGTTTAATTAAGATGCCTTCGGTGTCAGGCTTGGCCCAATAGTCATCTCTCGGGAAACAAGCCCCCCAGAACTTGCGCTCAAAGCCGCCCAAATCCGATGCGACCAAGCGCACCCCTAGCTATTTTCGGAGCTCGTCGCGCGTTCAAGAGTCGCGCCATGGCCCTCACAAACCGAACGCCGATGAAGCCGGTAGGCGCGCGCCAGTAGTCCTTCAATAAGCGCCGCAGTCTTTGCGCCGGGCCTCCTTCGGGACGGTCTTCAAGTCCGAATGCACCATCTCGGCCACAAGCTCCTTGAACGATTTTGTAGGGCGCCATCCAAGACGCTTCGCAGCTTTGCTCGCATCGCCCACCAGCTCGTCTACCTCGGTCGGACGGAAATAGCGGGCATCCACTTTGATAAGATTCTTGCCGGTGACTGCATCGATGCCCGTCTCATCCACTCCCTTGCCTTGCCAAACGATACGCCGACCCACCTCGGCGAAGGCAAGTTCAATGAATTCCCGAACAGAATGGGATTCGCCAGTTGCCAAGACGTAGTCGTCGGGCTCGGGCTGTTGCAGCATCAGCCACATGCCACTCACGAAATCTGCGGCGTCACCCCAGTCACGCCGTGCGTCGAGATTACCAATATATAAGTGCTGCTGGAATCCAAGTTCGATCGCTGCCACCGCCCTCGTGATCTTTCGAGTGACAAAAGTCTCCCCTCGTAGCGGCCCCTCATGATTGAATAGGATACCATTAGAGGCATGTAGGCCATAGGCCTCGCGATAGTTGACCGTGATCCAATAGGCATAGAGCTTGGCAACGCCATAAGGCGAACGGGGGTGGAAAGGCGTGGTCTCGCGTTGCGGCTGCTCCGGCGCATTGCCATACATTTCGGAAGTCGAAGCCTGATAGAATCTTGTGTCCTTAAGTCCCAAAATGCGCATCGCCTCGAGCAACCGAAGCGTGCCCAGTGCGTCGGCGTTGGCAGTGTATTCTGGGGTCTCGAAACTCACCTGAACGTGGCTTTGCGCTGCCAAATTGTATAACTCATCTGGCTGCGTTTCCTGCAAAAGGCGTATGAGATTGGTGGCGTCGGTGAGGTCGCCATAATGCAGGAAAAACCGTGTTTGGCTTTCATGCGGATCGACATAAATGTCATCCACACGCGCTGTATTGAACGAAGACGAGCGCCGTTTAATGCCGTGAACGACATAACCTTTTTGCAGAAGAAGACGCGCCAGCAGAGCGCCGTCTTGTCCAGTCACACCTGTAATGAGCGCTACTTTGTCCGCCACGCCAGCTTCCTTCCCGATGCTATATCTAAGTCATGGAAGCTGGCGGTCTACCTGACTCGCAGCAGGCCATTTTCTTCCCTGTGCCGCGAACCAGATTCCACGAACCATCGATAGGTGCTGCGTAGGCCCTCTTCCAGCCGAATATTTGACTTCCAACCTAAACTCGTGAGCTTGCTGCTGTCCAGCAGCTTGCAGGGCGTCCCGTCGGGCTTAGAAGAATCTGTCGATATGCGCCCTTTGAAACCCACGACACGAGCGATCAGCTTGGCGAGCTCGAGGATCGATAGGTCGCTTCCGGAACCGACATTGATATGGGTATCACCTGAATAATGGGTCATGAGGTAGAGGAGTGCATCGGCTGCGTCGTCCACATGGAGAAACTCCCGCCTTGGAGTGCCGGAGCCCCATATGATCATTTCAGTTGCCCCCGACAATTTGGCTTCATGCGCCTTGCGAATGAGCGCTGGTACCACGTGGCTATTAGCAAGATCGAAATTATCACCCGGACCATAAAGATTTGTGGGCATAGCGGAGATGAAGTCGCAACCATATTGTTGCCGGCAGGCTTGGCAGAGTTTGAGACCAACGATTTTCGCGATGGCATAGCATTCGTTAGTCGGCTCAAGCGCTCCCGTAAGCAGAGTGCCCTCGGAGATTGGCTGCTCGACGAATTTTGGATAGATGCAAGATGAGCCTAGAAAGACGAGCTTTTGGACGCCCATGTCGGCGGCGGCATCAATGACATTCACCGCAATCGCGAGATTGTCGTATAGGAACTGAGCAGGCGCCGTGCTATTCGCCAAGATGCCTCCAACTTTCGCCGCCGCGAGAAAGATGGCCTGCGGCTGCGCCGTCGCCAACCAGCGCTCCACTTGTGTTTGGCGTGTTAGGTCGACCTCTTCGCGCCCTACGGTGAGAATGGTGCAGTTCTCCCGCTCAAGACGACGCAGCAATGCCGATCCAACCATACCGCGGTGGCCGGCCACCCACACGCGCTTACCCTCAAGACTGTATAGCGGTTTCAACTGAAGATTTGTCGTGCGAGGCATCGAGTTTTTGAATGGGATCGATCGATGAACATTGTCGGGTCTTACTCCTCAAGGTTAGGTCGACGTGAACATTGGCTCAAGGGAGCGGTGAGATGACAGTGAAGGCGGCTCAGGGAGCTGTTCGCTTCGTCACTGGTAAGATCGAGCAAATGCGGGACCACAATGTAACTGTTGTTACGCCGCAAGCTACGCTCGCCGTGCGCGGAACCGACTTTTGGGTCGGTCCGATGGATGGACAATATGGTGCCCTACTATTGAAGGGAAAGGTTAGGGTCAGCGGGCGGCGCACAAAGGACTGATTCCATAGGTTATTTTATCCACTCATAAGAATTGGCGTCCGCTTATTCTCAGTTCCAACCTGGGACTATTTGGCAACACTCCGTCAAAAAGGCGCAAAAGCCCGAATCCTTGCTTGCTACCCATGATTGACTGGCTTACGGTACGTGGGGGTAAGTCTCTGAATCGTATAGCTAAACATTGGGGGCGAGAGTGAACAGGGCTGCAATCGCGGTTAGTCGCGATCCCGTTTTTACCGGAATCCGGCTTGCCTCACTTTCTTGCCTCACTTTATTGGGCCCCCTCATAGGCCCGGTACCGGAAGCGCGATGTCTATTTTGCGCTCCCTCGTAATCGTGGTCACATTGAGCTTCACCACCCACGTCGCGGGCGCCGCTTCCGCGGGCACGATCACCAGGCTTGAAAACCAAGCACTAGTTAATTCCGCAACGGCGTCTGTGGGTTCACCCGTGCAAGTTAACGATGAATTGCGGACTGGAGCAAAATCCCGTCTAGAAGTCACCTTCCGGGACAACACCAAGCTCACGCTTGGTGAAAACGCCAGGGTCGTCGTCGATCGCTTTGTCTTCGATCCGGACCAAAGCAAAGGCGAGCTCGCGCTGAGCACGAGTAAGGCTGCCTTCAGGATGGCGACCGGCAAACTCGGCGCATTGCAGGACAAGCAAATCAATGTATCCACGCCTGTGGCAGCGCTTGCGGTGCGCGGCACTGATTTTTGGTGGGGGCCGATAGAAGGCCATTTCGGCGTTCTATTGGTGAGCAACAGCAGGGTCGATGTGCGCGGTGAGGAGTGCGAAGAAGGAGAACGCACGGACGACGATCGACGGTGCAGGTGCGCCGTCACGCTAGATGAGGAGGGAGAAGGGACAGACATTATACGGGGCTGTCCTGGAACTCCATACCTGTGGCCCCCCGGAAAGATAGCGACTGCCCTCGCTTCAACAAGTTTTGGATTGGCGCTGGGGCCGGGTGGTTTGGCACCGGCGGCAATTGGTGCCGCGGCTGTCGGAGCAGCTTTTGCGGCAGAGACGGCAAACGATTCAGATTTCAATGCCCCCACTGGCGGGCTTAACCCATAGGCGCGAAGCAACAACGAAAAGCTCGCTCGGCCCGTGTACCCCTGTCACCACCCTCAGTCCGGAACCTCACGCTTAGAAGTTACATCCAGCAGGGATAGCCATTTCGCCATAGCATGAGGCTTATCCCACTGGTGCTCGAAGGCTAAACGTGCCTTCGTTCCCATTGCTTTCATGAGCGAGTGATTTTTGGCTAGTTTAATAATGCGATCTAGCAGCGTTTTGCTATCTTCTGGTTCGACCGTAAAGCCGCACTTAGCATGCTCGATCAACCGAGCCACTTCACCTATGGGGGAGCCGATAAAGATTACGGGTCGAGCGGCGGCAATGATCCCGTAAATTTTACTTGGTACCACCAGACCTTCTAGCTCAGGTCTTAGGCTCACGAGGTGAATATCCGCCGCACCAAGCAGCGTGGCCAAAAGCTCTCGGGGTTGGTAGGGATGAACTTGCGCATTGACGAGCTTGCGGACCGTAATCTCCCGTTCGAGGGCTTTGTGCTGGGCTCCACCACCAACGAAAAGAAAGGCGATCTGGTGCATGATATCACCTGCGGGGGCGAGAGTGGCGTGCTGCTGATGTTGCGTCATCGCCTCAATGATGGTGTCAAAGTCGTGTGCCCGCCCGAAATTGCCCGCATAAGCAACGATCACATTGTGAGCTAGGCCCCAGCGACGGCGAAGTTCATTTCCTTCGCTAGGAATCGGTTGGATTAGCTTTCCGTCCGACCAATTTGCGATGACAGAAATGTGCTGGGGTGCGATGCCTTCCTGCTCCAAAGTTTTTGCCATGCCACTGCCGGGAACGACGTTGACGCTGGCTGAGCGAAGCGAGCGATTGCGCAACCGGCGCAGGAGGTGAAACGCAGGCCGACCTATAGCACCGGCAACGCCAAGCTCCACGGCAACTTCAGGAAACAGATCTTGTAACCAGTTGATGAGGCGCGCGCCTTTGAGGCGCGCGATGGGCGCGGCCATAATAGAGAGCAAGGGAGGGTCCGTCTTGGCAATGATAATGTCGCCACGCCCAGCCGACTGCCACAAACATGAGCCGGCACTGAGATAAAACGACAGATATTCAAGCGCCCTGCCGATGAGCGTGTCCGCTTTCGATCGAAAGCTCCAGACTCTTCGAATTTCGACGCTTCGCGCAACCTCGCGGGACGAGAGTTTCGCAGTGCGATCGTCATAGCGAAGGCGGCTAGTGATGACCATGACACGGCAACCTACCCTACCAAGCGCAAAGGCCAAATCCGACAAGAGTTCGCTGGTGGGCGATTGATCCGGAAAGAAAAAACGGTTGAGCAGAATCACGCGCTTTGAACTGATCGGCGCAACCGTCATCGCTTATGGAACCGATGCCGTCGGCTGTTGTGGGCTCTGCTCCTGTTCGCTTAGGCGCGCAATGGTCAAGTCATCGTACCAAACAGCACCGGAAACAAATTGCTCTGAAGCCGATCTCGCATCGAGCGCAAGCGAGACATATTGGGCTGGACACTCATCCTCTCGGACAGTGAAAGTGAGATCGATATCTTGCCAGGTGGGGCTGGATCCGTTCATCGTGCCGCTCACGCCGATCGACGTTGTCTCGCCAGCGCATTTGACCGACCACTGCAAGCCCCGCTGGCTGACAAGATCGGCTTTGTATTTGCCTTCCAACCGGTAGTTGCCCGGTGGCAATAGAACCAATTCGGTAATACCGGCCCCGAAATCGACGCGGCCTGGGCCGAATTCGATCAACAGGGCCTGTTCTTGAACTTGGTCGGGCCGCGGCGCGAACTTGATATTGACGCCCGGCCCCTTCTTAAACACCCAATCAAACGGCAACCCCGAGGGTGACAACTCAAAGCTACCATTATAGAGTCGACCGGTGTTGTTGAGCTGATCCGGCGGCAAGAATTGCAACCAACTATAATAGGCCACCTCGTAGAGTTTATGTTCGATCAAGGCCTGCAAATAGGCTTGCCGTTCTTTGTCAGTGGGCGGTACTGCGGCATCTCGCAGGCTTAGTAACAATTCAAGCGGGGTTCGTGCATCCGTGACATTGCGCGGGAGCGCGTTGAAAAAATTCCCTCGCCAGGGGGGATTCTTCGCCAGCATGCGCGTCAGTTCGCCCTTCGCCGTGGGGATTTCGGCAATGCGCCCTAGCATGGGGAATACGTGCTTTTCCAACTGCGGTCGCGTCCGCAGCAAAATATCAGCATAGCGGATCGCTTCAGGGTAATTTCGATCGCGAAAGCTCTGTCGCATCATCCAAAAAATCGCGAGACTTTCTTGTGGTGAGCGCTGTGCCGCTCCTCGCATGAGCGCTTCGGTGCGAACGTCACCTGAATCGTGTTCTGCAACTTGAGCCAGGATGCGAAAGGCGCGAGCATTGAGGGGATCCTGACGAAGGGCCCACTCCGCCCAGGTCCGAGCCTGGGCATAATCTGCCTCACTAAGATTATCGGCGGTGCTGCTAGACTGTACCACATTCCCATTTTCGGCGCCTCGTTCGGCTTCTCTCTGGGCGTCTAGTCTTTTGATGCTTTGGATGCCTTTGGCGTAAGAGCGTTCGCGGCTCGCGTGCTCGACATTCGATGACAGTACCGGTTCGACGACTTTATTTCTCGCGTCTGCATTGAGTTTATCATCGGCCAGATTTAGGAGAACCGTCGGCGAAGCATCAAGCCAGTAAGCCATGTCGGGAGAGACATTCGCGAGATAGGCCACCAAGGTTTTTGTTGCCACACCCCAGGCGAGCAAGAGCGTCAAACCAATGACGACTGCCTTTCGATAGAGGGAAGGGCGGGTGGCTAAAGAACCATGCGCAGCTTGAAGCGCATGGGCGGCAGGTTCAGCCATTTGTACCGGCCGCCGTGGAGTGTGTGCGGGTCTGCGTGCAGTGTGCAGGGTCAAAGAACTCTCCCGCCGAACAAACTAATCATAACGCGTTTCAGCAGCCCAAGAGGTGCTTGCTGGGCTTTGCTGCCGCGACCTGTGTGCGACACCACGGACCGTTTCTGGTGTGAAACGCGCCTTGATAGCTTACGCCGCCGAGTAAGATCATAGGCTGCGCGCCGATCTTCATTCTTTAGTTCGTTCCAAGCCAGTGTAACCCGCGCAGTAAAGACGGTTCGCTCTGATCCGTTCTTGCGATCGGGGTGAAGCCAACGAATCAACAACGCCATATTTCGTCGAAGCTCAGCGGTGCTCGCTTCAGATTGCGCGCCCAAGACGCGATAATGATCAGCGTCGGGATGCAGTAAAATTTGCTCGATATAGAACCCCGCTGCCTCTCGTAGCGACTGCTCGGACCGGCTCGTCCCCTTTTTTGCCTCGGTGAGAGCCGCCTCATCTCCAGCAGCGATCGCCAGCAATTTGCTGACATCTTTCGGCAAAGGTGCGGCCCGTACGCGTTTAACATTTGAGGGGGCCCGCCTGAGATCGATGGCCATCCATATGGTCGAATGGTTAGTCATGTGTTGTCAGCCATCTTGACCAGTCGCTGCCGAAGATCTGCTAGTTGCGGTATTTGGGCAGCTGCGTCCGGCTCATTGTTGGGGTTTTGTGCTCGGTAGTTGTATTGATAAGTGTACTCATGGCCCGCGCCATAGCCGTAACCATAGGTCACCGACTTCGCATCGTATTTGGTGAGGACGGTGCCCACCAGATTCGCGCGGGCAAGCTGAAGCCGTTTAAGCGCACCGCGAATGACTGCGGTACGCCCACTCCCCGCTGCTACAACAAAGACGGTGGCTGATGCGGCGCTGGCGAGTAATGGCGCGTCAGCGAGACCCAACACTGGGGGACCATCGATCACAATCAGATCGAACACCTCGCAGCCAACTGAGAGCAGCGAGAGTACACGAGGCCCACCCAATAGATCGGCGGCATTAGGAGGGAGGGGGCCTGAGGCCATGAAAGCAAGATTCGGCACCTCGGTTTTCTGCATGACCTGAGGAGGCGAGCAGGCGCCAGTGAGGTAATTGCTGAGTCCCGCTGAGTTATCTCTATTGAGCTTTTGATGCAAAGACGGATTCCGCAGATCTGCATCAACCAGCAGCACCTTGCGTCCAAGTGAAGCAAAGTGCTTCGCCATAGCGACCGACGTGATCGACTTACCTTCGCCCGGCCCAGCACTTGTAATCGTTATCGTGCGGGGCAGGCCTTGATCGGTTACGAATTGCAAGGCTGTGCAGAGTGAGCGAGACGCTTCGTTCAAAGCTGATCGAACATCCGCGATCTGCTCTTCCACATTTGTGACGTTCGGGATCACGCCGAGCGTGGGGAGACCCGAGGCGGCTTCGAGCTGTTTTACGGACCGCACTTTGTTATCGAGTCGCTCAAGGAGATAAGCCGCCGCTAACCCCGCACCCAGACCAAGGGCCAGCGACATCAGGAGCGCGCGGAAGAAGTTGGGAGAGGACGGGCGCCCAGGCAACCCGGCTCGGTCCACGACAAACACATTGTTAGCGCCGACGCCAGAGGCCACGTCCACTTCTTTGTAACGCTGCAGGAGGCTCGTATAGAGCTCGCGGTTGGTGTCAACTTCGCGCTTGAGAATATTGTACTGAATGCTCCTCTTCTGCAGATCGAGAACGTCGGCTCTTAGAGTTTCGATGCGCTTTCGCAGCTCATTCTCTTGTGCCAACGAGGCTTCGTAGGCACCCTTCAAAGATTCCTTGAGCGTCTTTGCTTCATTGGCAAGCTGTCGGTCGATTTCATCCAGCTGATTTTTGATTTGCACCATCGCTGGATAGCTGGGTTTGAAGGTTTGCAGCTTTTGCTGATACTCGATCGCCAGCTCCTTACGTTTGTCGCGCAATGCTATGATGGACTTATCGTTCAGCAGTTGGGGAAGATCGATGGACTCGCCCGATTCAGTTTGCTTCCAAAGCAGTTCGTTTTTCGTACGCTCCGCGATCAGATCGCCGAGTGCGGCATTGGCGCTGGCAAGGTTGGTCTCGGCAATAGAGGCCTTATCGTTGACATCGACGATTTGTTGGTCTTCAGCAAAGAGCAGCAACTTCTTCTCCGACTCCTCAAGGCGAAGCTTTAGCTGTTGAATTTTGTCTTCGAGAAATGTTTTCGCCGCGGCATTGGCCTGAAAGCGCTTGTCCAGATTCGCGGAGATGAAGGCGTCCGCATAGGCATTGGCAATGCGTTGGGCTCGCTCTGGCGAAGAGTCGGCGTAGCTGAGGTCAACTAAGCGGGAACCCGTGACCGGCTGAACCATCAGATTACCCAACACCACGCCGACAGCCGCGGCGCTGGCGGCGCTGCCGTCGATGACCGGTCGATCTCGGGTGGAACTAAATAGACCCGTGATCAAACCAAGGAGCGACATCTGTCGCGGCTTCAGCAAGTCCGGATCGTCGCCCAGCGTCAGCGAGGAGACGACCCTCTCGGCCATGTTCCGACTTTTGAGCAGCTCAAATTGCGTCCGCATGAAGTCGAAATCGACATCTTCGAATGGGATTACGCCCTCGCTATTGACAACCTTTGCGACATTGCGATCGATCTGAAGGCGAGTCGTTGCAGTGTACAGCGGGACTTTAATCAGCGTTCGCAGGGTCCCAATAGTGAGAAGGACAGCTGCGATGCCCAAGATGAGCCATTTGCGCTTGTAAACGATGCGCCAGAGCTCGAGGACGATATCGAGATAGGATCTGCCCGGTGTGCCGGTTTCGGGGCCTATGGCGGGGTACCCAGCGAGTGTCCCGTACGGATCGCGTGCCGCTGGAAGGCTATGACCGCTGAGGACGAGTTGGCCCCCCTCCGACCTGCGATTTGGGTCTTTGGCTAGGTTTGCGCTCATGTCTTGTGAGGTGCCGGAATAAATTCAATTACAGGAAGCTGAACAAACCAGCGACAGGCAGAGCTTTCAGAATGGCGTTAAAGCCAGCTTTGATTGCTGATTTCCCGGCAACAACAATGTCTCCCGATTGGAGCACGGGGTCGTCCGCGCGACCCTTCTGAATCGCACTGACATTGAATGTCGCGGCCGATCTCTTACCGTTGGTTTGACGCAGGATGAGCACCGTTGAGTCAGAATTCGCCTCGAAACCACCGGCTAGAGCGATCAACTGTAGCAATGAGGTTGTTCCCTTAAGGGGAAACACGCCTGGCTTTTTTATCTCGCCTTGAATTGTGACCTGATGACTGTTGTACTCTTTCACAAAGACCGTCACCTGCGGGTTCTGCAGGTATTTGGCCCCAAGCTTTGCTGTCAGATCTCGTTCGACCTGTTGCGCCGTTTTGCCTGCTACCGCCACTTCACCGATGAGAGGCAAATTTATCGTCCCGGTGTCCGCGACCTGCACGCTCTTGGTGAGCTCGGGAACTTGAAATACGGAGATGTCAAGGACGTCCAAAGCGCCGATTCGGTAACCGGCAGTCGTCGGGGCTACCTCGTTTCCAGCTACCTGGATTGGCCGCATCGCGTTTTGGTTCGCCGCAGAGCCAGGGTCTGCTTCTTGTTGCGGCGCGCCCAATGCCCCTGATTGCGAATTATTGGAAAAACTCACGCAGACGGCCAACAAGACTCCTACCGCGAGAGTGACCAGAGTTCCTCGCATCATCTGCCCTCCCATTCTTGTCCACCACAGCCCGCTCGGGCGTGACCGCGTTCGACTGAAGCCCTGGGGGCGGCAACTCTGATGGCGGAACATTGTGAAGCACCCCCCGTGGACGGGTGACTACCAAATTAACCGCTTCCTTGTCTCCGACGCGCTTTGCAGCAAGCTCACGCCCCCGGCTAAGCCGGGGAGGGCGCGTCTTTAGATCGTGCGCATCTGTCGCTAGAAGATGGACCTTTCCCTCGTCCAGCAGCCTTTCGGCCCAGTATCGCGCATTTCGGCCAAAATCACCAGACAAAGAGCCTGCGGTGACCTGGAACCAGGCGCCTGCTGTATGCAGCCGCTCCATGCTTGCGTAAGCCGAGTTGATCCAGGTCAGCCGTTCGGGATGGGTCAAAATAGGCACGTAGCTTGCGGTGATGAGGCTGAAAAACAACTCCTCAAGCCGCGGCGGCGCCACGTGATGGGGAGGTTCGACCAGCACATACCGACTGTCCGCCAGCGACAAAAGCTTGCCCGATCGTAGTTCCGACAAAAATTCGGGGATGACATGGTTATCGGCGCCCGTGGTGAGACGAAGGGGGATATCTCGTTCAATCAGCAATTCCTGCAGCTTGGCTGTGGCATGACGAATCTGAGGACCGGAGTTGTGGTACAGCCCTGGGAGAATATGCGGAGTGCAGGCCACGATCGACACGCCGTCGGCAACGAATGCTCGGGCCATCGCAAGCGAGGTTTCGAGATCGCGGGCCCCATCGTCAATCCCGGGAAGAATATGGCAGTGTAAATCAATCATGCCCGTTTGCGGGGTCCGGGTCCGATAAACTTCGCCACTCGTCCGGCCATTGAATATCCGTTCCCCAACGCTCGCCACGGGTGGGTGCCGGCAATGCTTGGGGGCTGTTTGTCACCGCGCTTGGTAGGGGTGAAATGGCCAAAGCGGGAACTGGCTGGGCGGCCACATTACCGAGTCGAGCGCGTCGTGTTTGCGGTGTGAGAATAGGCTGCCGCAGCAGGGCCGAAGCCGGCGGGGTAATCAGCAAGGCGCACGCGAAGGATACGATCGCCATCATGGCGCTTGTGCGCAAGGGATAATCAAAGAAGGCATGGGCCCCGATCAGCGGAATGATGACCGTGGCTGAGCGAGCGAGCGAGCGATCAATCGCATCAGCCGGATGAGCGACGTTACGCCAAATCTCTAGCGCTCTTCGCCCGAACCAGGCGACAAACCACCCGATGAGAACAAGACCGAGGATGCCAGTTTCCAGCCACGACTCTACGAATTCATTGTGAGCGCGGTTGAGGTGCGCATTGGCATGAAAGTCTTGGGGAGGCTCAAACAATTGGTAGACCGGCACGAAGGTTCCGACTCCTGACCCCACCGGCAGGTAAGCCATTGCCGCCTTAAGGGTATTGACGACATAAGTGAATCTCTCATCCTCGAATGGGTCGACCTCAAAACGCTCAAGGATGCGGTAGAGCGCAAGCTGAACAACTAAGAGCACTGCGAGGGCGATAGCTCCGAAAAACAACCGACTCGTCGTCGAAGACTCCCCGGTTGCGCCTCGGCGGTCCGCTATGGCAAGTGAGAACGCCGCAAGCAAGGCAACCATGGTGAGGGCGATGCCGGCGCGGGATCGCGCCATGGCTTGGGCTACTAACAGCAGGACCAAAATGACGAAACAACCGAGCGCGGCAATGGTCGGTACGGTATCAAATTTTCTATGCTTTAGAGCTGATCCAGCCTCGGTTCCAGTTTGGACGGCCCAAGCCGCCGTCAAAACAACAAGGACGTTGACGAGGGCTGCAAAATGATTTCGGTTTGCAAAGAACCCGACGGCTTCAAACGGATTCGTGAACTGAAAGAAGCGAAGAGAACTTGAGGGGCCTTGAGCAACCTGCAAAACGCCTAGGAAAGCACTGATCACGCCTACAGCGATGACCACCAGGCTCAACCACCTACGATCACGATAACCAAGTAGAACTATTCCAACAAAGAGAGAAAGCGGCGGCAGGAGAGATAAAGCGCTCAGCCAAGTCGCCTCCGGCGAGACGCTGATCGGCATCCAGGGCACGCTTTGTCGCATAAGGGCAAAGCTTTCAGCCGAAATCTCTCTATGCGGGAGGAGCGTCCACAACCAACCCGGAAGTGGCACGAGTTGAAGCAAGGGTAGGGCTACAAGGGCTAAGCAAAACCACAGGGCTCCCCGCATTTGCCTGCTAATCTCTATGTCGAAAAGCCGCCAAATACCCCAAGCCAGCAAGGGGATCGCCAGCAGTGCGAGAATGGTGTCAGAGATAAAGCCGTTCCTTGACACGCCACCTAGCACAAGACTGGCTACAATCATGGATGCGCAGGCGTAAAACAGCGGGTCCGTAGCCTGCTTTCGCGGCAGGCGGAGGTGAATCTCGCAAACGTAGCGCTTGAGCCAACTCCGCATAAGCTTCCCTTCTTTGCTGAAGCCGCGGCAGGACACCGCCAAGCTAAGGGAGGCGCTTGGATTGTGACGATTTCTTGGAACGGCGAGTAAATCGAGTAAAAACCCAGAACCGTCAGAATCAGGGATGATGCAATATGTCGACGCGCGGGCCAGATAGGACAGTGAGGAGGCGGTCTTGATCATCGCCGGTACCCGGCAGACCTGATAATCAGATCAGGATATCAGCGAAGCGCTCAGCCCTATACGCATAAGCTTCCGTTACTTTGCCAAAGGCGCGGCCCGGCCACAACCCTCCCATGGATTTTGACGGCTAGGGATTGAGGCCGTCGCCGCCGCCATTGCCGCCGCCGCCGCCATTATCGTCGTCAGCAGTACTAATTAGGAAACCAGTCAAGGGGAGGGCCACTCCAACTGCCAATGGCACCCATGCGAAGCCACCACAACGGGGTCTGAGATCCTTAGGATCATTATCGTCGCGCTTGCAATCATCGTTTCCGAGCAGCATGGCCTTCGGGCAGTGCGAACCATCAGTGACGGTTACAACGCGACCTGGTTTGACTTCAGTGACGCACCCACCCGGGTACACCAGCTTTGCGCTGCCCCCAGGATTGGCCATGACGAGATCGCCTTCGCGCGCTTCCGTGGGAGCCGCCGCAGGCTGAAAGCCCTCGCCATGATTGATCAGAACTTGTCCTTGGATTGCGTCTAGCGTCGCCGCTGAAGCTGGCAGGCTGAGACATACGCCCATACAAAACACAGCCATTCGCCACATGGAACCCCCCGTTCCGATTCCTTGCATAAGGTACAAGCCACACCGGACCAAAGCGAATGATTCGGGGACCCGTTGTTAAATTGGCGACTCACTGTGACAAAAAAGGCACAGGCGAATCCGGCTAATAAAAGCCGCTGAATCGCCACGATTAATGGCGATTTACAACGATCAATTGAGTTTTTATGCTGCGCGTGAGGGGTCGACAGCTGGTCAGTCGTCCAGTGCTTCGGGCGGACAGGTGGGGACAAACCGAAAATACATTCTTCTCGCGATCGACCTCTTCTGGGTTGCTCTCTCTCCTTTTGCTGCACTCGTTATTCGCGATGACTTTGCCCCCCGCCCAGAGGCGCTCGCGGCAGCCATTCTTTATGCATGCATGGGACTGGTTATAGCCGCCGCTGTCTTTCCGATTGCAGGTCTCAACCGCACTTTGTGGCGGTACACGTCACTCTCCGAACTAATGCGACTTCAGCTCGCCGTTACGGTGACGGTGTTGCTCGCTTTATTGGCGACATTTGCCCAGACTCGGCTCCTCGACATCTCACGGTCTTTGCCGCTCCTGCAATGGTTCTTTTTGGTCGCGGTCATGACGGGGACCCGACTCGCGATTCGCGTTTGGCGCGAACGGAACGCCGTGACCGAGCAGCAATTTGTGCGGGGACCAGAAACGCAACACGTCTTAATCGTGGGAATAAACAGCCTAGCGGAAGTCTATGTGCGGGCGATAACAGAACTTGCACCGCAAAAGTTCTCAATCGTCGGATTTCTGGCGAACGGCACCGAGCTCCATGGCCGAATACTGCGGTCTTACAAAGTTCTGGGCGTGCCGGAAGATCTCTCTAAAGTGGCTCAGGAACTTCAGGTGCACGGGACTTGGCTTGATCGGATCGTCGTGGCGAAGCCTCTAAGCCAGCTTTCGCCAGGCGCTCTACGAGGGCTTCTCAATTTTGAGAGGTCGTCGGGAGTGAGGATCGATTGGCTGTCAGAACTGCTTGGTTTCGAAGCGTCACCTGCGGACTTAACGCAATCAGGCAAGACGAAAGAGCCGTTCACTGATGAGCACCCTACTCTGTCAGGTCCTACAAGGCTGTATCGATACCCGAAGCGAGCGTTCGATCTGTTTGTCGCCACCGTCCTGCTGATAGTGATGGCCCCACTCTTCGCTGTGGTGACGGTCTTGGTAGCGATTGATGTCGGGCTTCCGGTCGTGTTTTGGCAGAGCAGACCCGGCCGTTACGGCCGACCCTTCAAATTGTACAAATTCCGCACGATGCGTGCCCCGCACGACGAGCATGGCAATCGAATTCCCGATCAACATCGCATATCGAAAATCGGCGTGCTGTTGCGGCTCACTCGATCGGATGAGCTGCCTCAGCTCTACAATATCTTGGTGGGCGAGATGTCCTTCGTTGGCCCACGACCTCTGCTTATTACCGAGCACGAGCCGGGGACGCACGAGCGGCTGGTCGTTCGCCCAGGGCTAACGGGTTGGGCACAGGTGAATGGCGGCCGTAATCTTGCTCCGAAAGATAAGGCTGCTCTCGACATCTGGTACGTCGCCCACCTCTCACTCATTCTCGATTTCAGGATAGTGCTGCGCACCCTGCTGCTTCTGTATTCCGGAGAGCAAATCAATCAAGGTGCGGTGCTGGCCGCACGCGGAGTTCGTGCCACCCCGGAGGTCTCCTCTGATGTGACCGCGGTGGTTGCACGAGCGGCCAAAGCAGCTACGGCGCAATCGGCAGCTTAGCGCGGCTATTAACATAGGCGATTAGGAGGGGGTTTCTTCAATCGCTGCACGTGTGACGCCTAAAGACGGGCGGTGGGTTGGGCTGCTTTGCACCCGATCTGCGGTAGCTATACACAAAATCAGCCCCTTTATCTCCGCCCAACGAGCGCCGATCGGGATTGGCCCATGTGCGGCTTAAACGGCATCTTCGCTTTTCACTCGGCGGCGAGCTTTCCATCTGAAGCCGAACTTCTCGCTACACGGGAGTCAATGCATCGACGCGGGCCGGACGGTGCGGGAATTTGGTGGAGTGACGATCGGCGGTGCGGTCTCGGACATCGCCGACTTTCCATCCTTGATCTCTCTGAGCGCGCCTCGCAACCAATGGTCAGCGAAGACGGACGTCTCGTCGTCGTTTTCAACGGTGAGATCTACAATTATCCCGAATTGCGTGAGGAGCTCGAAGCCGAAAGCGTTCGGTTCCATACGACTTCCGATACGGAGGTGCTGCTGCACCTTTACGGCCGGCATGGCGCCGACATGCTGGCTTACCTGCGCGGGATGTTTGCCTTTGCGATTTGGGACAACGAGCGGCGGGGCCTTTTCCTTGCGCGTGATCTTTACGGCATAAAGCCTTTGTACACGGCCAATGACGGCTGGACCTTTCGTTTCGCCTCCCAAGTGAAAGCTCTACTCGCTGGGGCCGGAGTATCTCGTGATCCGGAGCCGGCCGGGTTGGTCGGCTTCCACCTGTTCGGCAGTGTGCCAGAGCCCTTCACTTTGTACCGCGAAATCCGCGCGCTACCTGCGGGCCATAGCCAGTGGATCGATGCTGCGGGTCCCCGTGAGCCGCAGCCCTACGCCAGCATCGCGGCGATCCTCGCCAAAGGCGCCGAAAATTCGGGGCCTGCTGTCGACCTCGAGCCGCGCGTTCGCGCCGCCGTTCTCGATAGCGTCAAAGCGCATCTCCTGGCGGATGTCGAAGTAGGAATTTTTCTGTCGGCCGGTGTGGACTCAGGCGCTCTGCTCGGGCTGATGCGCGATACGGGCGAACAGGAGATCCGCGCAATCACGCTGGGGTTCGAGGAGTTCAATGGCACGGTAGAGGACGAAGTTCCGATCGCGACCAAAGTTGCCGAATATTATCGCGCCAAACATATCGTGCGGCGGGTGGGCGAACAGGAGTTTCGTGAGCACCTTCAGCTCATTCTTGATGCAATGGATCAGCCCTCGATTGACGGCGTGAACACGTGGTTCGTCGCCAAAGCCGCCAAGGAGGTCGGTCTGAAAGTCGCAATCTCTGGACTCGGCGGTGATGAGCTGCTGGGCGGATACCCGAGCTTTGTCGACTTGCCGCGATGGCGACGCCGCTTCGGCTCGCTGGCTACAGTACCGGGACTGGGAGAACTCTCGCGCTTTCTTCTTCGCGGCGTCGCACCGCGGCTTGCGCGAGCGCAGCCGAAGGCACTGGCACTCCTTGAGTATGCGAATAGCTGGGCTGGCGCCTACCTGCTGCGCCGTGGACTATTTCTGCCCCATGAGCTTGGCCAGATCATGGACCGCGATTTAGTAGGTGAGGGCTTGCGCAGGTTGAGGCCGCTACGCCGCCTGGAAGCGACCCTGATGCCGGACCCAGGCGACAACGCGGCGCGGGTCTGCGCACTCGAGTCAACGCATTACCTTCGCAACCAGCTGTTGCGTGATGCCGACTGGGCGGGAATGGCGCACAGCGTGGAAATCCGCGTGCCGCTCGTCGATGCCACCTTGTTATGTGAGCTGGCTCCGGCAATTCCGTCTCTTAAACTAGGAGCCGGCAAGGCGGCGCTGGGACGGGCTCCGCGGCTGGCAATGTCCGACGAAATCGTACAGCGCGCGAAGACGGGATTTGGTGTCCCGACGTCGGCTTGGACCACGAAGCAGCTGGTAGGTATTGGCGATGAGCCAAAGGGCATTGCCTCCCGGCGCTGGTCGCGCACGGTGCTAGCGGCGCTCAATGCGAAGAATGAGTGCGCTGCCCTGTGACAGCTAAGGTGAAGATGTTAGCGCTTGTAACCGACGCATTCGGCGGACGCGGCGGGATCGCGCAATATAATCGCGATTTCCTCGGCGCGGTCGTCAACTGCGGGTTCGTGTCGTCGATCACTGTGCTGCCAAGACTTACACACGATCCTGCCTCACCGCCAGAAGCGATCGAGCAACTGCCTCCAAGGCCCGCGCGTATCGCCTACACGCTGGCGGCGCTGAGAGCAGCTCTCTGCCCTCCAATCGGTATCGTCTTCTGCGGACATCTCTATATGGCTCCGCTCGCTGCGCTGATCGCACGCCGCGCCAAAGCTAAGCTGATCGTACAGATGCATGGTATCGAGGCGTGGGCACGACCGAAGCGGCATCAGCGAGCCGGCGTCGAGTCCGCCAATCTTGTGCTCTGCGTCTCGCGCTATACGCGCTCGCGCGTTCTCAGTTGGGCCGCGATTGAGCCTGAGCGGGTCATGGTGCTGCCCAACACGGTCAGCGAGGTCTTCACTCCGGGCAAGGCCGCTCCTCTGCGCAGAAAATGGGGTCTCGAAGGCAAGCGCGTGCTCTTAACTGTCGGCCGGATGGACTCACGCGAGCGCTACAAGGGCCACGATCGGGTGATACAAGCGCTGCCACAACTTGTCGCCGCGGGTCATGACATCATTTACGTCGTGCTCGGCGATGGTGACGACGTCAGCCGCTTGCGAGCCACGGCCATCGGTCTCGGTGTTGCTGATCGTGTGCGCTTTATAGGTGAGGTTGGTCGCGATATCCTTGTTGACGCTTATCGCATGGCCGACCTCTTCGTTATGCCTTCGACAGGAGAGGGATTTGGAATTGCTTTCATCGAAGCGATGGCTTGCGGCACGCCGGCGTTGGGACTTTGCGTTTGCGGCGCGCGGGATGCGTTTGGCAACGGCGAATTGGGCGCTACGACCACGGAAGCCGAGCTTCCGGCCGCAATTATGAGGTTGTTCGCGCAGGCCAAACCCGATCCCAATGTGCTTGCTAGTTCGGTTCGCGACCGGTTTGGGCGCGGGGTATTTATTGCCCAGCTTTGCGGGGTGATGCGGCGACTGCTCCCCACGCGCTCGAGTACATCGCTCCCCGCAGCCGCAGCATGACGGTCTCGATGATGCAAAAAGAGGAGTTCCGGCGCGAGGAGGAGCACGTGCTCGTCCTGGAGCCGGGTCGCGCCGAACGTCACTACTGGCGGGACATCTGGGCCTATCGTGAGCTGTTTGCGATTCTGGCCTGGCGCGATGTTGCTGTTCGCTACAAGCAGACGGTGATTGGCGCGGCCTGGGCAATCGTTCAGCCATTCCTAACGATGGTGATTTTCACGATCGTTTTCAGCTGGCTAGCCGGGCTTCCGAGTGAGGGCTTGGCACCTTATCCGATCATGGTGTTCGCTGGCATGCTCCCATGGTTTCTGTTCTCGTCTATTCTCGGAGAGTCTTCAAACAGCCTCATCGGCAATTCCAACTTGGTTGATAAAGTCTATTTCCCTCGCATCATCATACCAACCTCGTCGGCGGTCGTGGCTTTGGTGGATTTCGCCATCAACCTCACCATGCTCGTCGCTCTTATGGCCTGGTATGGTTATCCACCGAGTTTGCGGTTCGCTTTGCTACCAATCTTCGTCGGATTGGCAGTGCTTGCGAGCCTTGGTCCCGCGCTCTCCATTGCTGCGCTTAACGTAAAATACCGAGACGTCCGCTATGTTATTCCTTTCATCGTTCAGATTGGACTCTATGTCTCCCCTGTAGGCTTCTCGAGCTCCGTTGTTCCGGATGAATGGCGGTTCTGGTACAGCCTTAACCCGATGGTGGGTGTCATTGATGGCTTCCGTTGGTGCATTTTAGGGGGGGAAAGTACTTTCTATTTCCCAGGATTTCTGCTGAGCATGGCTGTGGTTGGCTTGTCGCTCTGCGTCGGAGTTGCCTATTTTCGCCGCACCGAACGAACGTTTGCGGATTTGATTTGAATGGGAAGCAGTTTAGTCATTCGCGCCGTCGGACTTAGTAAGAAGTACATCATCGGTCACCAGGCGGAGCGCTATGTCGCACTGCGCGACGTCCTGGCGCGAAACGTGCGCAATCTCTGGCGGCGGACTTCCGACATGGCTCGGGGACGCGCCATTGTTGCCGGCGACAGCACGGAAGAATTTTGGGCACTTAAGGATGTGAGCTTCGACGTGAATCAAGGCGAGGTACTTGGCATTATTGGTCGCAACGGAGCCGGTAAGTCGACGCTGCTTAAGATTCTTTCGCGCATCACCGAGCCGAGCGAGGGCCGCGTTTCCATAAAGGGGCGGGTGGCGAGCCTACTCGAAGTAGGTACAGGTTTTCACCCCGAGCTCACCGGCCGCGAGAATATTTATCTCAACGGTGCCATCCTCGGCATGACCCGCTCAGAGATTAAGCGCAAGTTCGACGAGATAGTCGATTTTTCTGGGGTTGAGAAATTTCTCGATACCCCGGTAAAGCGTTATTCCACGGGTATGCATGTGCGGCTGGCCTTTGCTGTGGCAGCCCATCTTGAGCCCGAGATTCTAGTGGTAGATGAGGTTCTGGCAGTTGGGGACGCCGAGTTCCAAAAGAAGTGTTTGGGGAAAATGTCCGAGGTGGCGCACGAGGGGCGAACAGTCCTCTTCGTTAGTCACAACATGAACTCGGTAGAGCGGTTGTGTAAGCGGGTACTTTGGTTGGAGGCTGGTAACTTATCCGGTAGCTATCCAAACGTTCGGGAAGGAATTGTAGCTTATCTGAGGGGTAGCGACCAACATAACGGGGATGCCACCGCGTGGCGACAAATAAACGATTTTGAGAGAAACGATTACTTCATTCCGCAGGAACTGCGTGTTTTTAGCCGAGATCCTCGCGCCCCAAGTGGCGGCCCGTTTTCCAATCAGTTCGACATTGTTGTCGACATAATGGGCGAGGTTCTTCTCGTAGACCCCGCGCTAAACATCGGAATTGGTGTGTATAGTGAAGAGGGAACGCTTCTGTTTCAGAGCCTTACGACCGACTCGGCGGAAGTTAATTGGATCAAGTTGGGCCTGGGACCCATACAACTGCAGGTTATTATACCTCAGCGACTGCTCAATGAAGGCAACTATCGGATAGAGTTACTTGCCAGTTTGCATTACCGAGAGTGGCTCTTAGCGCCCGGTGTAGGAGCGCCGATGGTCTCTTTTTCTATTCAGGGGGGTTTGAGCGAGTCGCCCTATTGGGACGATAAGAGGCCAGGGATTTTAGCACCGGTGTTGCGGTGGCACAGTCAATCTGTGGGTGAGTTGGTAAGGCCGGTCAGCTTATAGCAGCGCAAGAACGGTTCTTTTTCCGGCCAACTTGAGAGTCATTATTTCATGGACGGCTTGGAAACTGACCATTTCTACACAGTTGCACGCACCGAAGCCCTCAATGCACGCGCCGAATGACGTATCTCTGTAGGCAGTAATGCGAGCGCAAAGGGATCGACTTCAGAGCTTCTTTTTAACGGCTTTAAAATTGCGGCGCTTCGCAAATCCCTTCCACATAGCTCGAGTGCTTTTGGAGCGTTTCCGCCTCGGCAGGGGTGTTGAAGCATTTCTTGCACGGTCAAACGGCGTCATCCACGTCGGTGCAAGCACGGGTCAGGAACGGGAGACTTACGCTGATTACGGTCTATACGTATTGTGGATTGAACCTATTTCTAGCGTTTTTGAGTGCCTGCAGGCCAACCTTGTGTCATTTCCTCAACAGCGCGCGATTTGTGCGTTGTTATCAAAGCGGGACGGTGAGCGCTCTACGCTTCATGTTGCTAACAACGGGGGCGAGTCATCGTCCGTTTTAGAACTGGCTGAACACAAAGAGATATGGCCTGACATTCACTATGTTGAGCATATTGAAATGGAAGGAATTACACTCCCAACTTTGCTCTCGGAAGAAGTTTTAGAGGAGCGTGCCTATGACGCATTGGTCCTCGATACACAAGGATCAGAACTCGAAATCTTGCGGGGAGCCGAAAGCATACTCCGGCAGTTCAGGTTTATTAAGACTGAGGTTGCGGATTTTGAAGCTTATGTCGGTTGTGCGCGACTATCGGAATTAAAGAAATTTTTGCGTCTGAATGGGTTTCGAGAAATCTCTCGGCAAGTGCAAGCGGAGCACCCCAATGGTGGCCGCTATTACGACGTTCTTTTCCAGCGAACAGTTGCCAATGCTTGGCGTCGGCTTGGAACGCCGTACCTGCGATTTGTAAGAGCTTCCGCCTCGCGGCTCTACAGATAGAGGAAAGCCCACCGAGCGCGGTTATTTTGATGCCAAGACCTCCGACAAAAAAGCCGGTGTTGAAGCAAGGACTTGGGCTGGACTTCCCAACTTGATAGGCATCAACTTTCAGGGGCAACTAGGAAACCAACTGTTTCAATACGCTGTCGCGCGCATCGCATCGGAGCGCCTTCGGTGCGCTCTAATAGTCGAGCCGTGTGGAAGTTGGCGCAGACGGCTATGGAACGCGGCCACCGATAACCTTAATTTCGAGATATTTCGCGTCTTCCCACTGTCATTCAGTCGACTGAGTCATGCCCTCGGTATCTTGGAGATCGTTTCCGAACGTGGGAATGCCTCGCTGCGTCGCACTATGTTCCCCTACTTGTTTGAGCCCAACGGCGTACGCGAAACTAAAGGAGACATGGCCTACGACCCCGCGATATGGGACATACAGCGAGGGACGTGGTTGCGGGGCTGGTTCCAATCTCCGCTCTACCTCGCAGGGTGGGAGTCCGAGATTCGGCGTTGGTATCACCCATCTTCGAACACCCTGTCGGGGGTCAGGGCGAATCTATCTACGTTACCGGAGGCTCCGACCGACATGATTGCCGTTCACGTCCGACTAGGGGACTATCTCACCATGCGCGGTCCTCACGGGCACCCGGAAAGCGGCTGGACTTTACCGCGGCCGTACTACGAGCGCGCTCTATCTCGTTTTTCAGAGAGGGCCAAGATCGCGCTTTTCTCCGATAATCCGAATGCTGCGCTCGCCGTGTTGCCACGCAAACCAGCTTGGCTTTCCCAGGCCAGCAGCGACCAGAGTGTAGATCTGTTTTCAATGGCATCGTTCAAGAGCATGATAATTTCCAACAGCAGCTTTTCATGGTGGGCGGCTTGGCTAAATTCGCACCCCGACAAGGCCATTGTCGCACCTGAATTCCATATTGGTTGGCGTCAACGGCGATGGTTTCCTGCAGATATTCGCGTAAACGAATGGACCTACATCTAAATTCACGCACGAGTTTCGGCGATGCCGAGCTAACCCTAGCTACAGATTTGTCATTGTACCGCGTGCGGTATTACGTTTTGTCGGTAGGTCAATCCGAACATTGCATAACAAAAAAGCTGCGCGAGAGCGTAGTCAGTTGTGGAAAAACCGAGACGCAGATGGAGGTGGTGATCGGCGTCGATGGAATGTCAATGCCAGCGAGCGAATATTACGACCACTTAGTAAAATCACTGACGAGGCACGGAAAGATTCTTTCTCCCGCCGAACTCGGATGCGCGCTGTCTCACGTCGCCATAATGAGACGATTTATAGCCTCTAGTGCCGAAATAGCTGTGGTTTTTGAAGAGGACGCAATGTTTGATGCTTATTCGTTTGAAATCCTTAGAAGCTCGCTGCAGTTCATCGGTCCCAACGACATTTTGGTGGCGGGGTGTCAGCAGGGTCTTGAACCGCTGGGCCCGATCTTTGGCTGCAAAATAGAAAAATCTGAGTGCTACATTGTTCATAAGCACTATTGGACCGCCGTAAAGCGAACGTGTGCCTATGCGGTTGGTAAATGTGCCGCAGACCACATCGTGCATGTACAGACTGAGGGTTTATGGGGAGCCGATGACTTCCGTGTGTTGTGCCCGAGCAATGGTCGACTACTATTTTGTCGCGCCTTCTCCCATCCACAAAACCTTACAGCGTCCCTCTTGGAACGCGAACGAACCATGAAAACGAAACTGAGCCGACCGCGTCGACTTCTTCTCCGAGTTCTGGACGAATGCTGGCAGTCGGTTCGAGCAAGAAGCGTACGATTGCGGGGATGGCTTCGCCGCGTAACTAGTCGACTCGAGCCTATCGCCAAGTGAGAAACATGGCTTGCACCTGAGGCCCTTCCCCTGCAGTCTCCGAGCGGCGTCTCTTCGTCCCCAAACTATACGGAAAGCACGAATTTCCAGCTCTCCTCGGAGCAAATCTAAAGAGTTCGTTTTGCGGATTCTGATTCTCACCCCGGAATACGACGGTACCGGTGGCGGCATCATGACATTTTATCGAGTGCTGGTACCTGCGCTTTGTGCGGTCGGCATGAGTGTTCACGTTATTCAAGGTAGCGCCTTTTTCGCTGCTGAAGAAAGAGAGGTCCGCAAGGTCGGCAGTCTGACGATTGAAACGCTGGAGCGTCGCCGAATGCAGCACTGGTGGGAGCGGCTTATTGCTTATGCGCCGGTTCCCGGTTTTCGCCGGCATCTTGCCGCCGCCTGGGCCATGTGGGAGCAGGCCTGCTCCAGCGTAGAGCCGGATGCCGTCGAAGCTAGCGATTGGGGTTTGCTTTTCGTTCCGCCGGCCATTGAGTCGACCCGACCGCTAATTATTCAGTGTCACGGCAGCGTCGGACAAATCTCACTATATGACCCAATTGAGGGGGAGGAGTTGCAAGGCATTCTGACCCGGCTCATTGAGAAGACAGTGATGCCGATGGCAACCGCAATGCAGACCTACAGCAATGCCAACGCAGCCTTCTGGACGGCCGAAACAGATCGCGAAGTGACGATGATTCGGCCAGCATGGAAGGCAACTAACGCCGCGCAATCGGACCCCTCCGACTATGGACTTGTCGTCGGCCGGCTGCAATGCTGGAAAGGGCCGCAAGTTCTGTGTTCAGCACTTGAGAAAATGGGCACTCAAGCGCCGCTTCTGGATTGGATCGGGCGTGACGCACCTTGGGGTAAAGGCAGCCGTTCCGCCGTCGCTTATTTGAAAAATGCTTACCCTAGCATTTGGGGGACGAAGGTTTTGCATCGTGCGCCGGTTCCGCAAGCAACCGTGGCGCAACGCCAAGCTGTGGCACTATTCAATCTGGTGCCCTCCGTTTGGGACGTATTCAATTTCACAGCGATCGAGGCTATGGCCTCCGGCCGACCGACCATCGTGTCAAACGGGGCTGGGGCCAGCGAGTTGATCGAGGACGGTGTTAATGGCTACCTGTTTAAAACGGGAGATCCGGAGGCTCTCGTCGGGACTCTTGAGCGCGTACTGTGCGAGAAGCGGCAACGGCTGGTCGAGATTGGTCGGGCAGCGCGCGTGACCGTTCATGCCTCGTTCAATCCTGAACGAGTAGCCCTCCAGCGTGTAGCCGCGTACCGCGCCGCAATCGAAGCTTTTTTAGCCGATCCACCAGCATCTCGAACAGGTTGGATGGGCAACATTTGTCATCCCGCTCTGACGTTGCAGCCGCGCGAGATGGCATTTCTCGATCATCTTCCCTTACTTGGCATCGCGGCGCATATGGCCGAGCGCCTCTCAAGGCGCATCGTATTGCGGTGAGCGGCCGGCCCACCCTGGCTCTGCTGATACCGGCGTATAACGCAGCTGCTCATCTCGCGCGTTTGCTGAAGTCGGCAGCTTGTCAAAGCGAACCTTTCGATGAGATCTGGGTCTATGATGATGCATCGACCGACGGCACGGCATCGGTAGCCCAACGACATGGCGCTAGGATAATCCAGGGCGAACAAAACTGCGGATGCACTGCAGCCAAGACTATTCTTGTTAATCGCACAAAATGCGATTGGGTGCACTTTCATGATGCTGATGATTTGTTGTTGTCAAATTTCGTCGAGAGCGCTCAACGTTGGATGCGGCAGAGTGATGTGGACGTAGTCGTGTTTTCGTGTGAGGAGCGATGGGAGACCACGGGTGATTTTATCAGTCTCTCTCACCATGAGGATTCCTTTCTCGCCTCCGATCCAGTGGGCTACACGATCCGCTGCAAGATCAATGCGATCTCCGGTATCTATCGCCGCACCGCTTTTCTCTCTGCCGGCGGCTTCGATCTAGATCCCGACGTGTTGTACAATGAGGATCAGGCCTATCATTGCAAACTCGCTCGCGCGGGTCTTCGATTCAGAGCCGATCCAACGGTCACGGTTGTGAACTTACGCAGGGATTCATCTATGTGGATTAGTAATCAGCAAAAGGCGTTTAGGGCCCATTATCATGTTATGCGTAAGGCATTCGCCGGACCGGGAGGCGAGCGCCACCGGGAGGAAATCGCGAAGAGTCTTTGGCATGTTGTCGCCTCCGCGGGGGCCCAGCTTGATTGGCGCACTGCCGATGACGCTGCCGCCTTGGCTATGCGCGCCGCGGGACCATCCCACGCACCCTCAAGCGTTACCTTCAAAGTGCTATGCCAAATCTCGCCGCGTTTCGCGTTACGGGCGCGGGAATTGCTGATTAGGGCCTTTAGACCAAAGCAGCGTGAAGGCTATCCCGGCTGGCGTGCGCCAATCGGCTTGCTCTAAGGAGACCAAGGCTTTGTCCGCCCTGGTATCGATTATAATTCCGTGCAAAAATGCTGAGCGATGGCTTGCTTTAACTATCGCTTCTTGTCTAAAGCAGACTTGGGCCTCTATCGAAATAATCGTTGTTGACAACCTTTCATTAGACAACAGCTTTGCAATTGCGAGCAGCTATTCATCCGCAAATGTCAAGGTATTGCGATGTTCCCGCTCGGGAGCAAGTGCAGCTCGCAACAAAGGGCTCGAGCACGCAAAGGGCGCCTATATCCAGTTTTTGGACGCCGATGATCTGTTGGCTCCCGATAAAATAGAGATTCAGATGAAGCGCCTCGCTGACGAGCCAGCCGGGACCCTGGCGAGCGGTTCCTGGGCGCGGTTCACCGCATTTCCAAGCGATGGAACTTTTAATGAGGACGAACTCTGGCGAGATTTTTCGCCCATAGAATATCTGGTCACCTCCTGGTTGGGAGGTGGGATGATGGCACCTTTTGTATGGCTTACGCCTATGAGTCTTATCAAAGAAGTGGGAGGCTGGGATGAGGAAATTAGCTTGAATGATGATGGCGAATTTTTCTGCCGAGTGGTTCTAGGATCTCGCGGCATCGTTTTCTGCAAGAATGCAAAGGGATACTACCGGTCTACGCCGCAGAGCCTCAGCAAGCGCCGCGATTCAGTCGCGTTGCATTCAGCCTATCTAGCGGTGGAGCGCTCAACGCAAGCCTTGTTGAGGCACTCAAGGGATCCGATGGTCGTCAAAGCGTGCGCGTACAGTTATCAGCGATTCGTGCACGATGCCTATCCGCTCGTGCCAGCACTTACAGCGGCGGCCGAAGTTAAAGTTAAAGATCTGGGCGGTAGCGACCTCGAACCGACAGGCGGCCCAGTATACATATTGCTCTATAAAATAGTCGGTTGGAAGTTTGCCAGACTTCTTCAGCGCCTTTGGCGGCGGCATCGGTACCGATCGATGGACATTTAGGCTGTTCGGACGAAAGGAAAGATTTTGCCGGGGGCGGTTCTCGAGTACGGGGCAACTCTCGGCGTTCGTTTGTGTGCCCCGTATCGCGGTCACTATCGCGATCTAATCACTCCAGGACTTTTGTCGAATGAAGCGGGTCTGTCTGATCACACCATTGCATCTATCCGCTAATCCTCGTCTAGTTAAACAGGCGAATGCACTGATCGAAGCTGGCTACGAAATTGTTGTGGTATCCGGACACTCATCGGCCGATTGGTCCAAACTTGACTCCTGCATGTTTCACAGAAATTGGCACGAGACGAACATAGTAAGGTACGGACCCCAGGTAAACATCATTCGGCGACTTCGACAAAAGGCCTTGCGGTACACTGCGAGCATCGTCGCGAGAACAGTCGCTTCCCCTTCACTTCGAGCTTTGGAACTCGCTGAGCATGACTCTTCTGCGGATCTGATGGCCGCGCTTCGCAGAATTCCAGCCGACATCTATATCGCGCACATGATTGCGAGTCTTGGTCCCGCCCAACGCGCCGCTAAACGGTTCGGTGCGCATCTTGCGGTTGACGCAGAGGACTTTGAAACTGGTATCCTACCCGACTTGCCGATAAACTTGCGAGCTTTATCGCGTATCAAGCGCCTAGAAGCGGAATATCTTCCCCTTTGCTCCTTCATGATCGCGGCTTCACCGGGTATCGCTGACGCTTACGTCGAAGCGTATGGTATTCCGCGCCCAACCGTTGTTCTGAACGCATTTCCGCGCTGTCATAGCCCAGAAGGTCCCACGCTTAGTGGCGCAGTGCAGCCAGGTCCTTCAGCCTACTGGTTCTCGCAGACCATAGGCCCGGATCGTGGGATCGAGTGTGCCGTGCGTGCGATCGGTAGGGCGAAATCCGGACCGCACCTGTACTTGCGCGGTAGGCCAGCTTCCGGTTTCCTGGATCGTCTTCGGCGGGTTGCATCCGAAGCAGATGTGAGTGATCGTTTGCACGTTCTGCCGCTCGAAAGTCCAATGAAACTGGAGCGTCTCGCTGCCCCGTATGACGTTGGTCTTTCGCTCGAACCTGGTCTTACGCGTAACAGCCGACTCACACTCGGGAATAAACTGTTTAGCTATCTAATTGCTGGAATTCCAATCGTAGCATCTGACATTCAATCCCATGTCGCTTTCGCCGCAGGATTGGGAGAAGCTATTACTCTGTATCGGAAACAAGATCCCGACAACCTCGCCGCCGCGCTCGATGCACTCCTTACCGATCAGCGGCGTCTCGCTTCTGCCCGTGCGGAGGCGTTTCGGCTAGGCCAACAGCGATTCAATTGGGAAATCGAAAGTCAGGTATTCGTCCGGTGCGTCGATCGTGCTCTGGCTAGGCCTGCTCGGTGAGAATGCCGGACGCACTTTCGGCCTCAAAAATGCTGTTTAACCAGCTAGCTACCGACGCGCTGCGCTATGTACCATGGTCGCTTCGAAAACGCGTTTCGCGGACGCCACTAGTTGGGGCTTTGCAGCGCTGGTATTTTGCAAAGCTAATTAATGAGTGCCCTTTCGTGCATGAAGTGGACGCAGGTCCTGCGAAAGGCGTCAAATTCGAAATCAGTCTTCCAGAGGACAAGGGGATTTGGACGGGATGCTACGAACAAGAGTTTGCAATGAGGTTGGCCTCAGCAGCGAGCAAAGGGGGAGTAGCCTATGATATCGGCGGCTGGCATGGGTACTTCGCGGCGGTTATGGCGGTGCAAGGTGCAAGAGAAGTACATGTTTTCGAGCCGTTACCAGCAAACGCTCGACACATCGAACGGCTTCTAGAGCTCAATTCCGAGTATCCAATCCAGCTGCACCGCGTCGCGATTGCGAGTCACGATACCGTGATGAATCTTCTCATCACGAAGGATCCGAGCATGGCAAAATTGGAGGTCACAGGTTCAGATTGGTCAAGGACGACAATACCAGTTGTTGTCAGAAGTATCGACAGCATTGTAAAATCTGGCGAAGCGCGTGCACCAGATCTGATCAAGATAGATGTGGAGGGAGCGGAATTGTTCGTCCTCCAGGGCGCGAGGGAAACAATAAGATCTAAGCGTCCCGATATTTTTGCTGAGATTCATTCACCGCTGCTGCTGCACGAGTGCGAGGAATTCCTCGAGACGCTGGGATATGGGATTGAGCGCTTGGATGAGACTGGGCCGGTCTCAAGCAGCGTGTTCCAGATACGAGCTATAGCGCAATCAACCCGCACATGGCTCAGAGAGTAATCATTCTCTCTCCCCACTTCGCACCCAGCAAACTCGCGGGAGTGCACCGCGCAAGGCATCTTGTCAGACACTTACCCGACGCTGGTTGGACGCCGATCCTGCTCTGTGTCGATCCTGCCTATCACGAGGAGCCCCTCGATCCCACTCTCGCCGACTTGGTTCCAAAAGATATCGAACTAATAAGAGTGCGTGCTCTGCCGTCGCGTCTCACCCGAACTGTAGGAATAGGAGATATCAGTCTACGCGCTTGGACATTCTTGCGTAAGTCTTTAATGCACGCGTTGTCTACACGTTTCATCAGCGTCGTCTTGATCACCGGCTCGCCTTATTACCCGATGATGCTTGCCAGCGAGATCAAACGGCGTTTCAGAATTCCCGTCGTCCTTGATTTTCAAGATCCCTGGATATCCTCGTGGGCAGCCGCTCAACCGATGATGACTAAGGGCGCAATTGCGTACCATATAGCTGCTGCACTCGAGCCTCGTGCTCTTCGGCTTGCCGATTTCGTCACGTCCGTGTCGGAAATGCAGAATACCGAACTGGCCCAGCGGTACCCCTGGCTGGATACCGACAGAATGGCAGCCATTCCCATCGGCGGCGACCCTGAGGACTTCGATCACCTCAGGGCTCACCAGAGCTCGTTGGACAACCATTTCGGGCAAGATGGTGTTGTTGAGGTAAGCTACGTTGGCTCGTACTGGCCAGCCGCCAAGGAGCCGATTCGGACGCTTTTAAGAGGCCTCGCCCGAATGCGTGCCGCCAATCCCCAGCTTACCAAAAAACTACGGCTGAACTTCATCGGCACTTTTCCGGGTTTTGGCGTTGAGCAATATCAAATCATGCCCATTGCAGAGGCGGAGGGGGTATCAGATTGCGTTCGCGAGCTTCCGGCTAGGCTACCTTACCTCGATGCGCTCTGGGTGATGTCGCGCTCCGATGGTCTTGTGTTGATTGGGTCAACCGAACCTCATTACACGGCGTCAAAAATATATCCTGCTCTGATGAGTGGTAGGCCTTTCGTGTCTCTATTTCACCGCGCTAGCAGCTCACACGATATTCTTTCGACTGCCGGTGGCGGGCGGGCATTCGCGTTCAGCTCTATGCAGGAACTCAAGAGTCTTGAGCTGCCCTTAGCCGAGGCACTGCATATGCTCGTGTGCACGCCTGAAATTTTTGGTACTGCAAATCCCGGGGCTTGCGCAACATATCATGCGGCAGCGATCGCGCGACGTTTCGGCAACATCTTTGACCGTCTTGCCGCGGAACGAGCTGCCTAACCCTCGCCCCGGCTGCGTCTGTGCGGCTCGCTGTCATCGCCTCACATCCGGTTCAGTATTACGCGCCGCTCTTCCGCGCGCTCGCGAGGCGTATCGATCTTAAAGTATTCTTTGCCCACTACGCTACGCCTGCCGACCAGGCAAAGGCAGGGTTCGGCGTGGGTTTCGATTGGGATATTGACCTTCTTGCGGACTATGAGCACTGGTTTCTTCGCAATGTCGCGAGGGAACCAGGACTCGACCACTTTGGTGGCTGTGACACGCCGGAGTTCGCAAGCCTCCTCGCCCAGGGTCGCTTCGACGCCGTGCTTCTCATGGGCTGGCACCTGAAGAGCTCCGTTCAGGCGCTTCTCGCCGCCAAACGTTTAGGTATACCAGTAATGGCGCGAGGCGACAGTCATTTGCAGACGCCGCGCCGCCTCCTCAAGAAGCTGGTCAAAGTCTTTGCCTATCCTCCTTTCCTTCGGCTTTTTGACGCGGCACTCTACGTAGGCGAACAGTCACGGGCATATTGGCAACACTATCGTTATCCGTCCGAGCGCTTGTTCTTTTCGCCGCATTGTGTTGAGGCCGAATGGTTCGCAACACGAGCAACGTCCGATGCTCGGGCAGACTTGCGCGCGCGGTTAGGATTAAACCCCAAAAGTACAGCTGTGCTGTTCGCAGGTAAGCTGCTCCCGTTCAAGCGGCCGCTCGATCTGATCGCCGCTGCCTCGCGACTAAAATCGAGGCGTTCACCAGTTGATGTGGTGGTAGTCGGGTCGGGTCCCATGCAGTCGGAGATCATAGGGGCGGCGGCAAATGCCGACGTGTCGTGTCACATGCTCGGCTTTCGCAATCAGTCGGAGATGCCGGGAGTTTACTCCGCAGCGGATATTTTGGTGTTGCCTTCTGACGGTCGGGAAACCTGGGGGCTCGTTGCGAACGAAGCGCTCGCATGTGCAAGGCCAATCGTTGTCTCCGATGCGGTTGGTTGCGCACTCGACCTTGCCTCAGACGGAAGTGCCGGCCGTGTGTTCGCATTGGGCGACATCGAGGCCCTCGCAGCCGCCATTTCCGATATCTTGGATCATCCCCCCCAAGCTGATGCTATAGCAGCCAAATCGGCGGCCTATTCAATCGACGCTGCGGTGGAGGGCGTTCTTCATGCCGCCGCTTTCGCAATTAGTTACCGGCATCGGACAGCCATTTGAGCACCCGTCCGCGCATCCTTTCACTGTTTGGTGCTCGAGTCATATTCGGTGCCGAACGAGCGAATATTGAAACTCTTTCGGCGCTGCGCGAAGAGGGATGCGAGGTGCTCTGCCTCGTACGACACGAAGGCTGGAATGATCATGTGCCCGCTGCCCTGGTGGCTCGAGGTCTGGCTTATCGGAAGCTCCCGTTTATCGACGCTTGGCTCAAAGGCTGGCGGGTCTGGGTTCTTTTCCGCAATCCCATAGCGTTTCTTGTCGGCAATTGGCGCATGTGTCGCATTGTGCGCGAGTTTCGCCCTACGCACGTTCACGCTTTTAGTCCCATGCATGTGCTAAGTTTCATGCCAGCCCTGGTTCTCCTGCGCATTCCCCTAATCTACCACGCAGGCGATAAGCCGACGCGACATCGTTGGGTGTGGCGGGCGCTGTGGGCTTTGATTGTCATGCGCTGCGCGCACTTTGTCGCCATTAGCCGATTCATCGCGCGGGAGCTTGAGGCGACAAAGGTGCAAGCAGATCGGATCGATGTAATCTACGGCGTCCCGCCGAAGCGGCCGAGATCTCAGATTGCACCGAGCGTAGTTCGACGTTTTCGCAACATTGCGTTTGTTGGGCAGATTATAGAGGACAAAGGTCCTCACCTTCTCATTCGGGCTTTTCGCAACATTGCGGAGTCCTACGCAGATGTCCGCATTCTCATTATCGGCCGGCTATCGGAGTGGCGTGGCGACGATTGGGCCAGAGCTCTACAGACATGCACAGGGGAAGATCCCGCACTTCGAGACAAAGTATTTTTCCTTGGTTTTCTCGATGATATTCCAGGCGTTCTGCAAGATTGCGAATTGCTTGTCACGCCGTCTCTTTGCGAAGAAGGTCTCGGCTTGGTTGTCATGGAGGCCAAGGCAGCAGGCATCCCCGCAATTGTGTTTCCCAGTGGAGGCCTGCCTGAAATGATTAAGCACGGCATTGATGGCTACATTTGTCCCGAAAAGACTGTGCAAGCGTTAGAATACGCGCTCCGTTTCTATCTTGATGATCCCTCTCGGGCGCAACGGCAAGGCCTTGCCGCGCGAGAATCTCTTGGAGCTCTTGGGGTCACTAAATTCGCCCGCCAGTTGCTTGCGGTGTACGAAGCGACTGCCACGCGAACTAATAAACTCAAAAACGCAAAATGAGTAATGCGCGTGGTGGTGGCAGACTGATGATGCCGAACTCAATCGCAAACAGGAGATCCCTTCCTCCGGCGACCTTGGGCATTGCCGCAACAACGTTTGTCATTGCCGGCCTTGGGCCTAACAGTCTTCTGGCGGCGCTTGCGATTGGGATTCTGCTCGCAGGCGCCTATCTATTGTGGCGCCCTGGGGAGTCGCCGATTCTCTTATTTATATTCTGCTATCAGTGGCTGCAGAGTAGCATCGCGATTTTCCAAGCCAACTGGTTAGGCGTTGGGGTGATTGATTTGCCCTCGTATGGAGGCAATGTTCAACTGGCTATCGTTCTGTCGCTGCTAGGATTACTGGTGTTGGCCTCAGGTCTCAGGATTGGCGCAGGTGCCTGGCGCTTGCAAGACGGTGCCTTGGCCCGCGTTACTGCCTCGCAGTTTCCCCCCCAATTCTGGTTCCACCTCTATTGTACGGCTTTCTTGATTGCCGCTCTCGCTCAATCCCTGACGTGGGTTGAGCCCGGTTTGTACCAGCCCCTGATAGCCTTAGCGAGCCTGAAATGGGCATTTTTTTGGATGCTCGCCTATGCCACCTTTGCCCAACCCGGCTCGAACAGAATTTTTTTGATCACTGCTTTCACGCTGGAACTGCTATTGGGGTTAGGGGGATACTTTTCGGACTTCAAGACACCTTTGATCTTTACCCTTTTAGCCGCAATGACCGCGGGCGTGCGCCTTTCGTTTGCGCGGTGCTTGGGATTACTAAGTTTAGGTGCTTTGGCATTAACTCTGGGCATCGCTTGGAGTGCAATAAAAGAGGATTACCGGACTTTTGTCAGCGGGGGGTCAAAAGCGCAAGTCGTGACTGTGGGCTATTTCGATCGACTTTCAACCTTGGCTGCTATGGTGCAACAACTGGATAGCGCCTCTATGGACGAAGGTTGGGAGAAACTGTTGCAACGAGTTGCTTACGTGAATTTCTTCGGCGTCGTCCTAGATACAGTGCCAGATATTGTGCCACATGGAGGTGGCGCTCTCTGGGGAGACGCCATCATGAGGCCCTTCATGCCGCGGCTCTTTTTTCCCGAAAAATCAGCTATCGACGATTCGGTTCGGACGAATCACTACACCGGCCTCAATCTACCGACGGCTGAAGAGGGCACCTCCATCAGCTTAGGTTACATGGCTGAAAGTTACATAGATTTCGGTATCGCTGGAATGATGGTTCCAATTTTCGGTCTTGGTTTGCTGCTGGGACGTTTTTATCGCTGGATGCTTAGAGGGGACGCTTACCGATTGTTGGGAATGGCGCTTGCGACAGCGACTATCTCGGTAGCCTCTTTTCTCGAGTCAAGTATTACCAAGGTCATTGGCGGCTTGGCCGTGGCTATGCTTGTTTCTTGGATAGTCCTGCGCATTGTGCCGCCATGCCTGGGTTGGATACCAAACAAGATGTCTCGTTAACGCATGCGCGTGCTGCACGTCATTCCGTCGTTATCAGTCACGCATGGTGGACCTACAGAGGTATTGGCGCTTATGGAGCGCGGGCTGTCCGCTATTGGGGTGACGGTCGTTACTGCAACCACGGATGACGACGGACCATTCCGGCGGTTTACACATGCTCAGGAGACAGAAGCATCCGGCGCAACGCGTGTCTATTTTCGAAAATGGGTTGATTTCTATAAAGTGGCCCCGTCCATGGGGCCTTGGCTCTGGCGGCACATCAACACTTTCGATATCGTACATATCCACTCACTCTTCTCCTTTGCTAGCGTTTTAGCAGCCCTAGTGGCGAAGCAAAGAGGAGTCCCTTATATAGTTCGCCCTCTAGGTACGCTCAGCCAATACGGTATGAGGCAGCGGCATCGATGGCTCAAACGATTTTCCCTGGCTCTGTTGGAAAAAAGAATCCTATATCGAGCTGCGGCAGTGCACTTTACCTCTATGGCGGAACGGGAAGAGGCTCAGCTATTGAACCTCCGATTTAGAGCTGTGGTAATTCCCTTGGCAGCGAAGGCAGAGACCTTGAGGGAGGAGTGGCAGCTAATAAACGATTATCCACTGCTGGGTAATCGCCGGATCGTGCTGTATCTATCTCGGCTCGACCCCAAAAAAAACATCGAAGGTTTGTTTCGCGCGCTCGCAAGCGTGAGGCCCGAAGAGCACAACGCTGTCCTGCTTATAGCCGGCGACGGCCATGCCGACCACGTAGCAAGCCTGAAGACGCTAGCGCAGACGTTGAAAATTGAGCCTCATGTTGTTTGGAGCGGAGATATTAGGGGGACGAAAAAGGCAGCCGCCTTTGCTGCAGCGCAGATCTTCGTATTGCCGTCATTGTCCGAGAATTTCGGCGTTGCCGGTGTGGAGGCGATGCTGGCGGGACTGCCCTGCATATTTGGGGAGGGCGTTGCCATAGCAAATGCAGCCACGCGAGCAGGGGCGAGCATAACCGTGACCTCAAAGCCGGAGTCGATTGCCCGTGCTCTGCTCGAACTCCTGGCTAATCAGCAGAAATGTGAGGAAATGGGGCGGCGAGCGCAGGAGTTCGCTGAGCGGGAGTTTTCGGTGAAAACCATGGCCGAACGACTCACTGCGCTCTATCGCGACATTATCAACCCTCAGGAAATGCAGGCGCCGTGGATCTTGCGGAACAACTAAGCGTCCTGATACTCACCTGCAATGAGGCGCCGAATATCGAACGAACTCTTAATGCGCTTAGCGCCTTTCCCGATATATTGGTGCTCGACAGTGGCAGTACGGATGAGACGATCGAAATTGCTAATAGGTCACATAATGTAAGAATCTTGACCCGCTCCTTCGACGATCATGCGGCGCAATGGAATTATGGCCTAGCAGAATGTCGAAAACCGTGGGTCTTCGCATTAGATGCTGACCATATTGTACCTGGAGACCTCGTAAACGAGATTGCTCGCTTGTCGCCGTCGCCTTCCATAGGAGGTTATCGGGGGGCTTTTCGCTATTTGGTGTATGGTCGACCTCTGCGAGGCGCTCTCTACCCACCCCGGATCGTGCTCTTTCGCCGAGATCGCACTCATTATCGACAGGACGGTCACACACAGCGAGCCGTGGTAGACGGGACGATAGAAGATTTGTGTGGGCGCATCGATCATGACGATCGCAAGCCGTTATCCCGTTGGCTCAAGTCTCAGCTGAAGTACGCAAAACTCGAAGCGGACTATCTACTTGCTCAGAAGCCCGAATGCCTGGAACGAGCCGATCGTATCAGGCTCATGGGCTGGCCAGCACCGATCTTGGTCTTTCTTTACGCGCTCTTCGCGCGTCGCGCCATTCTGGATGGCTGGCGTGGTTGGTTCTATGTACTTCAGCGCACAGCCGCCGAGATCATGATCGCGCTGGAAATGATTGATCGGCGTCTGAAAGTACTGGCAAAGTAAAGAGGAACTACGCATGCGGCCGGTACCCGCGTCTGCCTCATCGGTCATAGATCCGTGGTACCTTGAAAATTTGGTGTGTCCAGTTGATACGTCCCCTCTTCGACAAGAGGGTTCTTTTCTGGTGAGTGAGGACGGCCGGCGCTACCCCATCGTCGAGGGGGTGCCGGTTATGCTGCGCGGTGATGTGGACGCAACGATTGGGGTTGCCCACACGTCGCTCGATCTTGCAGTCGCAATCGCGAGCGGATTGACGCAAGGAGACCCTCCACTTTATGCAGATACGCTCGGAGTTACCGACGAAGAGCGAGATGCGGCGCGCCGCCTACATGCCAACCAAAGCAAATACGATCCTGTCGTCGCGACCATGGTCGGAGCGACGTCGGGATTTGCTTACAAGCACTTAATGGGCGTGAGTTCTCCGTATCCAATCCCGGGATTTCGGTTTCCTACAGATCTCCCTGGAACCCTTCTCGATGTGGGATGCAATTGGGGCCGCTGGACGATAGCAGCTGCTCGCGAAGGTCACTTGGCCGTGGGCATTGATCCTCAGTTGGGCGCTGTCGTGGCTGCCATACGAGTCGCAAGAGAACTGGGGGTCGCGGCTCGCTTCGTGGTGGGAGATGCACGTTACCTGCCGTTTCCGGAAAAAAGTTTCGATTACGTCTGGTCTTATGGTGTGATGCAGCATCTCTCCGACCCCGATGCGGAAACCTCCCTTCGACAAATGAAACGCGTGCTCCGCAAGGGGGGCGTTGCACGGGTTCAAATGGCTAATGCCTTGGCTGTGCGAAGCTTTTATCATCAAGCACGACGCAATTTTCGGGCGCCCATGGGTTTCGAAGTGCGCTACCGGTCACCATCGGAGCTTCGCTCAGTCTTCATGCAGATTTTCGGCAACAATCGGCTCACCGCAGACTGCTTTTTTGGTCTTGGCCTGCAGTGGTCTGATTTCGATCATATGAATCTAGTCGGCAAATCGGTACTGATCGCTTCAGAGGGGCTGCGCCGATTAAGCGATCATGTAGGGCCATTGCGTTGGTTTGCGGACAGCGTTTTCTGTACTGCACGCGTGCCGCCGCCGCAATGAAGCAGACTGACGGACAAAGCCGGTCCTGCGTAATCCCCTGCTCTGACGTGGATGTGCCGTATCTTAAGGTACCAACGGATAACGACTGCTCTTGATAATTCTCGGCCTAAACGCCTTTCATGGAGACTCCTCGGCAGCGCTCGTCCGCGATGGTCAGCTCGTCGCAGCAGCCGAAGAAGAACGCTTCCGCCGCATCAAACATTGGGCGGGCTTCCCCTCACAGGCGATCGCCTATTGCCTGAAGGAGGCCAGACTGTCCCTTGGCGAGGTCGACCATGTTGCGATTAACCAAGACAGCAGCGCCAACCTCCTCCGAAAACTGCGCTACATTCTCTCACAGCGACCGAGTGCAAGGCTCGTGCTTGATCGACTCAAGAACCGGAGAGCGCGCCAGAGCATCTCGGAGCTGTTAGATGGAAACGTCCCAGGGATCTTTCGGGGTGACGTCCACCACATTGAGCATCACCTTGCACATCTCTCCTCCGCCTTCCACGTTTCGCCTTACAGCGAGGCCGTGGTTGTCTCGCTCGATGGCTTTGGCGATTTTGCCAGTGGCGCCTGGGGAATCGGCCGCGGCACCCATATTAAGGTCGATGGTCGCGCCTATTTCCCGCACTCGCTTGGCATCTTCTATCAAGCGCTGACTCAATATCTCGGCTTTCCTCACTACGGCGACGAATACAAAGTCATGGGCCTTGCCGCTTACGGGCACCCCCAATTCATGTCGGCAATGCGCGAGATAGTGCGGCTCGAGCCGGATGGCTCCTACGTCCTCAATCTGTCGTACTTTCGCCATCACAGAGAGCCGATCTCTTTCCAATGGACTGGCGGCGTGCCGCAGTTCGATGTCCTTTTCACGCCGAAGCTCGAAGCATTACTTGGGCCGCGCCGCATGCCCGACGATCCCCTAGATGACCGCCATCGGAATATCGCCCGCTCCCTACAGGAAATGTATGAAGAAGCCTTCTTCCATCTTCTTCGCAAATTACAACAGGACTATGGGCTGGCGGAACTCGCGCTTGCGGGCGGCTGCGCCATGAACTCAGTCGCCAACGGCAAGGTGCGTCGCGTGACGCCGTTCTGGCGCGTCTATGTGCAGGCTGCCGCCGGCGACGCGGGAGGCGCGATCGGTGCAGCATTCGCACTCTGGCACAAGAAGGGCGGGACCCGCTCATTCATTATGGATCACGCCTATTGGGGTCCACACTTCAGTTCTATCGACGTCGCGCAGCTGATTAGCGAGAAGCGCGATGAAATGGAACGCGAAGGTTGTCTTGTCGAGATAATTTGTGACGAAGGCGAACTTTGCCGCCGCGCAGCAGCGGCAATCGCGGACGGGAAGGTCGTCGGTTGGTTCCAGGGGCGCATGGAGTGGGGACCCCGTGCCCTCGGCAACCGCTCTATCCTTTGCGATCCTCGCCGAACAGACATAAAAGCGATCCTAAACTCCAAGATCAAGCGGCGAGAGTCTTTCCGACCGTTTGCGCCGTCCGTACTTGAGGACGCTGTTGGCGAATGGTTCGAGGAAGACGACGACGTACCATTCATGATGCAGGTGTTTCAGATTCGAGAGAACAAGCGGTCGTTGATTCCGGCCGTAACCCATGTCGACGGCTCGGGAAGACTACAGACAGTATCTCGTCACACCAATCCGATCTATTACAGGGTGATCGAGAGCTTTCGTGATCTGACTGGCATTCCCATCGTCCTTAATACCTCGTTTAACGAGAATGAACCCGTTGTCTGCGACCCGAAGGAGGCGCTTGATTGCTTTTTGCGCACTCAGATGGACGTTTTGGTCCTGGGGCATACCATGTTGGAGAAAGCATCATTAAGGAGCGATTAGTAGGACATATGTAACGCCACCAGAGGACGTGACTGCTAAGGGCGCAAGGCCGAACGGGCATCAGTTTGGCCCTGCTCTGTACGCCTTCTCGACGCGACACGAATGATCTCGAGCACACCGGGCAGCTTGTCCATCCTCGGTGGACCGTCTCACGCATTCAGGTTACGGTGATAATTATCGCCCACCGTCTGAGCAGCAAAGCCGACGCGAAGGCGACACTGCAGTACACTTTGGACTTTGGCGTTAACAGCACTGACGCTTCCGCCAACGTTTTAGCGTGTCAAGACTGCGCGTCGCTGACTGGATTGGAGCATCAGTTGAGAATTCCTCCGCTCAAGATCGTCTTCGACGCAGACGACCGCGCCAAGATCATGCGGCGCATCGATACTGCGCTAGCAACCGGACAGGTTGCGCAAGGCGCGAACACGGCCGAGTTCGAGCAACTCTTCGCCGAATACTGCGGGACGAAGAACGCGATCGCTGTATGCAACGGCAGCGCCGCGATCGAAGCGGCTTTGCGCGCACGCGGTGTTGAAGGCCGCGAGGTGCTGGTGCCGACTAATACGTTCTTCGCCACAGCCGCGGCCGTGATGTTCGCCGGGGGAACGGTGAAACTGGCTGACATAGATCCCGCGACTTTCTCGGTAAGCCTGGAAACATTAAAACGCGCAGTTACATCACGTACTGCAGGTGTAATAGTGGTCCACATCGGTGGCATTATGACTTCGGAGCTTCCACAGATTCGCAGCTGGTGCGAAGAGCAGGGTCTGTGGCTCCTGGAAGACTGCGCCCACTCGCACGGCAGTGCACTCGGCAACGTTCGCGCCGGCCGATTCGGCTACGCGGGCACGTACTCGTTCTTCGCTACAAAAGTCATGACGAGCGGCGAAGGGGGCATGGTCGTGACGGATGACGATTCCGTGGCCGATAAGATTCGTCTGCTTCGCGATCACGGCAAGCCGCAGCCATGGGTTTCGTATCACACTGAACTCGGTGCCAACTGGCGGATGTGTGAGTTTGCGGCGTGCGTCGGCATAGTTCACCTCGGACGGCTCGATGAGTTTATCAGCCACCGCGAGCGCCTGGCGGCATATTATGATGCGGCTCTCTCGAGTCACAGAGCACTCGTCCCCGTTTCGCCCTCAGGCCGCTCCAGTTGGTACAAGTACATCGTGCTGCTTCCAACGGGGGCGGATCGCGAAAAGGTCCGGGCCGCCACCAAGGAACGTGGCGTCAGCTTTTCCGGAGGCGTGTACGATGTTCCGTTGCACCGCCAACCGATTTTTAATGGGGAAGTTGCCCCAGATTTTCCGGGTGCCGAAAGCGCCTGCTTGAGGCACGTGTGCCTGCCCCTTTACACTGGCATGACGGCGGAGGACGTGGATTTCGTTGTCGCGACGTTGGTCGAAGCGCTCGATAGAGGAATGGAATAAATGCGTGTAGCAGTCACGGGAGGATCGGGCTTTATCGGCGCCCATGTCATCCGGCAACTGACGAACGACGGACACAATGTAATTAACGTCGACCTGGAGGCCCAGAGTGGCGGCGTGGTGGACATCATAGACACGCATGAGCTCGTGCGGGTGTTCCAGGAATTCCGTCCCGCAGTTGTCTTCCACATCGCGGCAATCGCCGACGCGCGGGCCGCGCTCGCGGATCCGGTCCACGCGGTGCAGGTCAATGTCGGCGGTACGGCGAGCGTGTTCGAGGCAGCGCGGCATACGAAGACTGATCGTGTCGTTCTGGCGAGTACTTGCTGGGTAGCGAATGCGATGCGCGATGGCATATTGGACGAGACGGCGCCGTTCCTGCCAACCGGGGGGGGACACGTCTATACATCCACTAAGATCGCATCGGAGCTGCTCGCGCACGATTTCCATAAGCTATATGGTCAGAAGTTCACAGTGCTGCGATATGGCATCCCCTATGGGCCCGGTATGTGGCCAGGACTAGTCCTGCGCAGCTGGCTCGACAGTGCGGCCAATGGGAATGCAATCACCATTTTCGGTGACGGTTCGGCGTCGCGTAAATTTGTGTACGTCGAGGATCTAGCTCGGGCGCACTCGCTCGCGCTCAAGGACGTAGCGGCCAATCAAGTCTACAACATCGAGGGAATGCGCTTCATCACAATCCGCGAGCTCGCAGAGGTCTTCAAACGACACTGGGGGCCCATGGAAATCGTCTACCGGGAGGAGCCCACGCGGATCGGCGAGTTCCAGTACTTCCGCAAGATCATGTCCAACCAAAAGGCCCGCGTGGAGCTGGGCTGGGAGCCGCGCGTAGATCTCGAGAACGGCGTCCGGCAGACGATCGCGTGGTTTCGCGAGACGCATCTGAGCACGGAGGTAGCCGACCGCGCCCGCGTCGGTTAGAGATTGACCCAATGCACGCAGCGATCCACACGACAATGGAGCGAAGTGAGCTCTTAACGGACGAAGCACAGCCCATTGTTCGCGAGCTCGACGCGCTTGTCCGGGTGATGTACGGTCGCAGGCTTTACCCAGGCTCGTGGTACGGCACGGTACCTCCTCGCCTGTTCAGCCTTGACTACTTGCGCGAGCAGAAACAACGATTTCTCGGTCGCCCCATCGAGGACTACTGGCAGGTCGGCTTCGAACTGCGCGACGAGCACTATGAACCGTTGCCGGGGACTGCGGACGACGGTCGGTTTCCCTGGTTCCAGTATTGGCAGGTTGTCTGGGCGATATTGCGAGGCCCGGAGCTGAAGCCCGGAATGGTCGTGCTCGACGCTGGGGGCGCCTCGTCGCTGCTCAGCTGTCTGCTCGCAGCACGAGGGACTACTGTCTACTCGATTGACATCAATCCACGTCTCGTCCGGAACGCGCGGCGCATCGCGCGACGCATGGGGTGGCCAATGCACGCAGAGCTAATGTCGGTCGATGGCTTGGCCTTTCCTGCTCATTTCTTCGATCACGCGTACGCCATGGGCGTGTTCCAATCCCTATCCGAACGCCAACAGGTGGCTGGACTTGATGAGTTGCACCGTTGTTTGAAGACGGGCGGTCGGCTGAGCGCGACATTTGACTATCGCAATCCCGCACCTTATCAGTGGGAACATCGAGCGTTTGTTGACGGACGGGGTCTCGTTTCCGAGGAAGACATTCGGCGAGTGTTCACGGCGCGAGAGACGTTCAGCTTTGTTGGTGACGCCCAACTTCTTGACCGTGGCATGTCGCCATTCGTCCACGAGGAGAGACCCGGGATTCGCTACACCCTAGCGGGAATTTGTTTAGCCAAAATCGACGTGGCATGAGCGAGGAAAAAATTCTTGGGCGTGAGCGCGCTTATCTGGGCGACGAATATTGGGTCGAAGACCACGCTGATATCATGGCGCGTTATCTGTTCGCTGGGCCCTTCGTCACCGGGCGCCGAGTACTCGATGCAGCGATCGGAACCGGGTACGGAGCCGCGACGCTTGGCGCCGTGGGAGCGTCATTCGTGGCACGGGATCGACAAGGACGCGAATGCGGTCAGCGAAGCCATAACACGCTATTCGACTCCAACAATTTCGTTTTCGGTTGACAACTGCGAGCGCCTCCACACGATCCGCTCGCCGGTCGATGTTGTGTGCAGCTTTGAGACGATTGAACATCTCGACGATCCAATGGCGTTTCTTGCCGCTGTCGTCCGAGTGCTAGCTCCGGGCGGCGTCTTTTTGTGCTCTACTCCTGACCGTTCGACTACACCGCCCTTTGTAAACGGCCGCCCCTGCAATCGGTATCATCGCTTCGAGTGGTATCGGGATGAATTTCGCAGCATGCTCGCGGAGTTTTTCACTACGGTGGAACTCAGGAGCCAGGTGATGACGTTCAGCTACGCTAGACGATTGCGCGCCGTTCGAGCACTGCAACGGTGGTGGCTGCTGCGGTTGGCTCAGCGCTTGCCGACGCGGATCGGAGGGTTCGACCTCCCGATGGCCGTGGAGGCGCTCGCGATACCAACCCTGGAGGATGTCCCGGTCGTCCCGGAGCCGATGGCGCCGCTTCTCGGAGAGAAGCTCAGCATAGTCGCGATCTGCAGTGGCGCGAAAGCGTGAGCAAAAATCACCCGATGCCAGGCCTCGTGTCGGTTGTGGTGGTCTGCCACAACAACTGGCCCGAGCTGGAGATGGCAATCGCCAGCGCTCTGGGCCAGACCTACTCTGACCTCGAGGTCGTTGTCGTGGACAATGACTCCGCGGACGCGACGTCGGCCGAGGTACCGCGCCGCTTTGGTCATCAGGTACGCTACGTCCGGCAACCCAACAGCGGCGACGGCGGGGGGTACAACCGCGGTATCGCCGAATCCAGTGGCGAGTTCGTCCATCTTCTTGACGGTGACGACGTGATGTCACCGACAATGATCGAAAAACAGCTTACGATGCTTGATCAAGATAAGTCCCTCGACGCTGTATACGGCGACGTGCGTCCGTTCCTAAATGAGCCGGGTGTTGCGCCAGGCCCCGGATGGGAAAAGTTCCTCCTTAAGGACTACGATGATTTGCTGGCGGCGCTAATCCGTGCGGAAGACAATGGGTACATCATCCCGTCGAGCATTCTTTTTAGGCGCTCCACGCTCGAGCGGTTGGGTCCGTTTATTGCGCGCGAAGGACCGTGGGATGATATTTGGTGGCAGGTAGATCGCGAGTATTTGTTCCGTGCGGCAAACGCTGGCTGCCGATTCCGCTATTCTCCGGGCGCGCTGCTATTCTACCGGCAGCATCGAAAGCAGATGACACAGGACATCCACGGCATGGCGCGCGGATACGAGGTCCTGATGGAGCGGGCCGAGCAGACCATCACGCGGGAACCGTATCACACCATGCTACGGTCGATACGCGCACGGCAATTGTTTAGACGTGCGATGTCGGTGGCGTCCGGGCGGATTAAAGCATTGAGCGAATTACGGCATGCGCGTATGTCCGACGCGCAGGCTATTACGCCACTGCGGTACGCCTTGGGCTTGATGGTCATTCTCGCTCCGGGCGGAGCGTGGGCCTACCAACTGCAGCGAAACCTGCGCCGGCCGCAATAGCGCCATTAAGCAATGAATGAGCTAAACGTCTCGGTTCTTTTGCTTGTCTTCAATCGGCCGAGTACTACAGAGAAAGTGTTCGATGCCATTCGTCGTGTCCGTCCGCCACGGTTATACATCGCTGCGGACGCCCCGCGCGATGCTCATCCAGGCGAACGTGAGCGTTCTGCAAAAGTGCGTGAGATTGCAACGGCGGCTGATTGGCCATGCGAGGTAAGGATTCTGTTTCGAGAAAAACATCTCGGCTGTGGAGTTGCCGTAAGCGGTGCGATTGACTGGTTTTTTGAGCAGGAAAATGAGGGAATCATTCTAGAAGACGATTGCCTGCCAGATCCGAGTTTCTTTAGGTTCTCCGAAGAGCTGCTTGAGCGCTATCGCGAGGATCAGGCGGTGATGATGATTTCTGGCGGCTGTCCTCTCCGAGTGCGACACGCAATGTCCTATAGCTATTTTTTCAGCCAACGTGCCGACACTTGGGGCTGGGCAAGTTGGAAGCGCGCTTGGGAACACTATGACCGAAAGATTTCCTCGTGGCCAGAGCTCAGGAATACCGAGTGGCTGATGCGAGTAGGTCATCGACGCAAGGACTTTCGAGAATTTTGGACGGACAAATTTGATATGGTTCACACAGGTAAACCGGATATTTGGGATTATCAGTGGGTGTTCTCCATTTGGTTGGAGAATGGCCTCACGATCGTGCCGGCCAAGAACCTGGTCAGGAACATTGGATTCGGCTGCGACGCAACACACACCAAGGAAGATGGCGGATGGATAGGGAGGCTGCCTATAGAGACCATGGCGTTTCCACTCAAGCATCCGCCTACAGTTAAGGCTGATCGCGCGGCGGATCGATGGATAGATTGGAATGTTTACGGTACCCGCAGCGCGTCCCCGTATCGGAGAATTCTTCGGAAGATTCTTGGTTCTCGCTGGGCCGTTCGTCAGGAACGCCGGTTTGGTTCTTGATGGAGAAAGCCTTGCGCACCCATTACTGACAAATCAGATGAAGCAACTTGCCACACCGCTGTTCGGGTCCGTAGATCGGAGCCTCCGCCGCTGGCTGCGGCGCCGGCTGAACGGTTACGCGATTGAGTATGATCGTCTTGAGAGCTGGCCGGCCGTCGTCCCGCGCGGCTGGACCGGACCGGCTGCAACCGCGCGATTTGAGGTGGGAATTACGGGCGGTGACCACCTTGAGGGCATACAGCGAAATTGTGAATGGGCCCCGGTTGTTCGGGATACCGTGAATGCGCTTGAACGAACGGGACTCGCGCAGGCCCAAGTGTTGGACTATGGATGCGGAAGCGGACTTTACCGCGAGATTCTGAAAAAAAACGCCGATACATCTGCCTGGACGTACGTGGGCGCGGATGTCAACCCAGCCATTGTGGATGCGTGTCGGCGGCGCGACACCGAAACCAGATATGAGCTCGTTATCGAGGATCTGCCCCTGCCATTCCCAGACGCAACCTTCGATGTCGTTTTCGCCAGCGGAGTCATTCAGAATGTTGCCCATCCAGAAGCCCTGCTAGCAGAATTTCGCCGCATCACGCGCGATTGGGTGCTTCTAAGTCGATTACCCGTTCGAAAATTCTCGGCGCCAGCGATCTACCTCCAGACCGTGTGGCACAAATGGGGACAGGAGCAGCATCCAATCCATGTTTTTAGGCGCAATGAACTTGAAGCAATGATTTTGCGACATGGACTGGAGATTGAATGCCGGGACCACGGCGTGGAGTGCTTCACGGTGCCCTGCGAGTTGGAACCGGTGCCACATGTTTCTTATTTGTTGCGCACCAGGCAGGATGACCGATGATCGTTGAGGTCGTGCGCTCAGAGGGCGATGCCCTATTATGCTACATCATGCGGGGTGGCTCACTCCCGGCAGCAACGGAATTCGTCACACCACCCGAGGTGACGATGCAGGTCGGCCAAATCGTTCATCCCCGAGGGCACGAGATATCCCGGCACGAGCATCGCCCGCAAGAACGACACATCAGCGGCACTGTCGAAGTCTTGCTGGTGCAACAAGGACGGTGCGAAATGGATGTTTACAACAGTCAACGCTGCCTCGTGGCAACGCGAGAACTTCGTGTGGGCGACATTGTGGTGTTGCTTGACTGCGGTCACGGCTTTCGGATGCTCGAGGACACAGTGCTGCTCGAAGTAAAACAGGGACCGTACGTAGGCCCGGGAGAAAAGGAGCAGTTCTGAACATGAAGCCGCTTGCTAAACACGGCTTCGCCCCCCCGTTGCATCTCGGCATCGTTCCGGCAAGTACACGTTCTCATGGAGGTGTAGCGCAGTACAGCGCCACCGTCATGGAAGTGCTGACGTCCGGAGGGCTTCCCGGCAGCATAGGGTCGGTCACAATTCTCCGCGAGGGCGGGCGGACCCCAGAAAATGGAGCCGCATCACAGTGGCCGGCTGTATCATTATTTCCTTCCCGCCACCCACGCCGTTTCCTGCCAGCAGTAAGAGCGATGCTTGGAGCTCGAGCTGTGTCGTGGGTGGGGCAGCAGCTTCGCCGGGGCTGCGCCGGCCCTCCGCGGGAGCGCTCGGAAATCGGCCGCTGGTATCGCAAACAAGGGGTCGATTTTGTCTTCTGGATCGCGCCAGACCCGCTTGCATTCGAATGCGGAATGCGCTTCGTCATGCCGATTCATGACCTGCAGCACCGTCTCAACCCGCAGTTTAAAGAGGTCTCGGAGGATGGACAATGGCAGGTCCGTGAGCGCCTCTACCGCAACGCAGCGCGTCGCGCCACAATGCTCATTGCCGATTCAATCGATGGGCGCGAGGATATCCTTTCTTATTACGGACATCTTGTGCCACCGGAACGCATTGCCATTCTTCCTTTTGTACCGCCGCCACACATATCCGTAATGGATCCCGACGACCAGATGAGGCAGGTGAGGAAGAAGTTCTCACTACCCGAGCGATATTTTTTCTACCCGGCGCAGTTCTGGCCCCACAAGAATCATGAAGGGATTGTCCGCGCGCTTGGCCTTCTGCGGGCCCGCGGGAGGGAAGATATCTCCGTCGTCTTTAGTGGAACGCAGGATGGCCCTGTGTACGCGCCGACACATCGGGCGGTCATGCGTCTGTCGGCAGATCTCGGGGTTGGCAGGCAGGTGACGACGTTGCCTTATGTTCCGGATGCTCTGATGGCGGGTCTGTACCTTGGGTCGAATGGCCTGGTCATGCCGACTTTCTTCGGACCAACGAATATCCCGATTCTTGAGGCATGGAGAATGGGCCGGCCTGTGATCACTTCCGATATCCGTGGCGTCAGGAGCCAGGCGGGCGACGCTGCGCTGCTCGTGAACCCCAGTTCTCCAGAGGACTTGGCCGTTGCGATGCAAACGCTTTGGGACGACCGCTTTCTCGCTCTGCGACTTGTGGAGGCTGGACGGCGACGGGATGCGAGCTGGACCGCCGGCGACTTTGCGGCGCGACTGCGCGAGATTCTCTGTGTCGCTTCGGCTTGGGCGCGAAGCGACGGTGGCCAGAGGGGACAAGGCAAGTGATTCCCGTCAGCGAACCCGATCTTGGATCCGCCGAGCTTGCGCGAGTAACGGAGGCGATTCTGGCAGGCCAGATATCTTCAGCAGGCGTTGGCGTGCGCGATTTTGAAGAATGCTGGGCCGCATACTGCGGCCGCCGTCACGGGGTTGCCGTCACCAATGGGACAGCAGCCCTGCAACTCGCTGTGGCCTGCCTCGATCTTGAGCCCGGTGACGAGATTATTATGCCGACGTTTACCATCATCTCTTGTGCGCTGGCCGCAGTTCATTGTGGCGCCATTCCACGGTTAGTAGACGCCGACCCGCGTACATGGTGCATGGACACCGGCACAGTCCGTGAGGCGATCGGCCCTCACACGCGCGCAATCATGCCGGTCCACATCTACGGGCACCCGGTAGACATGGATCCGATCCTGGACGTAGCCGAGCAGCACGGTCTGGCCGTAATCGAGGACGCGGCTGAGGCGCATGGCGCCGAGTACCGATCCGCGCGTGGCGGCGCGGAGACCTGGCTCCGCTGTGGGAGCCTCGGCGCGATGAGCTGCTTCAGCTTTTACGCCAACAAGCTCTTGACGACCGGCGAAGGCGGTATGTTGGTCACCGACGATGACGGCCTTGCTCAGCGGGCGCGGGCGTTGCGCAACCTGTCCTTTGAGCCTGGGCGCAGATTCCGCCACGATCGCCTGGGCTTCAACTTTCGCATGAGCAATCTCCAAGCCGCACTCGGCATTCCTCAGGTGGCCCGGATGGACGATATCGTGGCGAGGAAGCGCGCTATGGCCGCAGTATACACGAGTGGGCTGCGCGACGTCGGCGGGATAGCGTTGCCGATCGAGGAACCTTGGGCGAAGAGCGTTTTCTGGATGTACGGCCTAGTGGTTGATCCCGAGACGGGGCTCGACGCTGAAGCGCTGGCGAAACGGTTGGCGGATCGAGGTGTCGAGACCCGTCCCTTCTTCCTGGGCCTGCACGAGCAACCCGTCTTCCGCCGGCTTGGCTGGATTACGCACCAAAAGTTTCCAGTGGCGGAGCAGCTCGCGCGTCAGGGACTCTACTTGCCAAGCGGGCTCGGGCTGCGACCCGAACGGGTCGAGCAGGTGATCGACGCCGTCCGGAAGTCCCTGCCGTGAGCAAGGTCTTTGGCCCCGCGTATGCGGCTGCATACGATCTCTTCTACGCCGAAAAAGATTACGAGGGGGAGTGCGACGTGATCGAGCGCGCTTTCGCCGAGTTCTCCGCGATACCGATACATAGAGTGCTCGACCTCGGTTGCGGGACAGGGGGTCACACAATTCCATTAGCGGCCCGCGGTTACGAAGTTATTGGGGTAGATAGCTCGCCAGAAATGCTCGCCGTCGCGCGAGTGACGGCCAAAACTGCCGGTGTGACAGGGCGCATTTCGTTCTTGCTGGATGATATCACAGCTGCTCGTCCAATAGCACCTTGCGATGCCGCCCTGATGATGTTCAACGTGCTGGGCTACCAATCTTCACCGACCCAGGTGGCAGCGGCGCTTGCGGCGGTCCGGCGTGATCTTCGCCCTAGTGGACTTTTTCTGTTCGACGTTTGGCAGGCTCCGGCCGTCGGTCTTAACCCTCCAGCCCAACGACGGCAAATTGCCGAACAGGATGGCGCCCGGCTGATTCGGCTTTCCTCCGGAAAACTCGATGCGACAGCCGAAACCTGCACGGTGAAAATCCAAGTTCTTCGATTTGTTGATAACCGCCTCACCGATGAGACGATCGAGCACCACCAAATACGTTACTTCAGCCGTGAGTCACTCATGAAAGCCCTCGAAGGCGTCGGAATGCAACTGTTGCGTTGGGGCAGTTTTCCCGACTATTGGGGGGAGGCCAACATGCAGCGCTGGAGCGTACTTGTGGTAGCGCGCTCTTTAGGAAGCTAAATTCCTTCGCAACATGACGACCACAGGGGTGCCGAGCGTTCTCGTCTGACGTTCTCGTCTGGAATGGCCACAAGCAAGACAACCCAATGGTTAAGACGACTGGCAATCGATGTCTGGCAAGGATTCTATAAAATAGCTGGATTCGGATCGATCGGCAGCCCTGCGAAACTGCAACCACTGGTCGTTGCGTTTGTTGCCCCGATCCTGTCTGATGGTGCGCTCGCAAATTATCCTGCGGCGAGTCCCGCCGGAAACAGGTTTCAGCATGGCGTCCTAAACGCACTGCTGGCTCACGGCATCGACACCAGTGTGATCTCGCTGAGGCCAGTCTCCTCGTACCCGCGATCGCCGCGACTATTTTTCCGCGCTGCTGACGGCGTGCTCGGCAAGGATATTCCCTACCGGCAGATTGGTTTTATCAATGCCGGTCCGCTCAAGACCCTGACGGCTGCATTGGCCACTTTCTTTGCTATCTGGCGGTGGGCTCGGCAGCATCGGGGTGAGCGGCGTTTGATGCTTTTCTACAACGCCTACAATCCATCCGCCTGGGTCGGGATTGTGGCGGCTTGGCTCACCCGCAGCACAATGGTTACCATTGTCGCCGACGTGCGCGTGCCCGGTTCCGGTGCCGACGCATCTTTGTTGCGGCGCATGGAGTACCAAATCGCTGTCGCCAGTCTGCAGCACATGGATGCGATCGTGTCCGTGACAAGCCGCATTGCGACGGACTTAGCCGCGGGCGCACCATTTCTCTTATTAAACGGAGGCATTCCGAACGACATGCTGGCGCCTTTGCCGGCGCGGGCTTCGCAAAAGACATACGACGTCACGACGGATGTGAGGATGCCGGACAACAACCCATTCGTCGTACTTTACGCAGGAAGCTTGAGCCATCTCGCCGGCGTACCACTCCTGCTGCAGGCGTTCCAGGGCCTCGAGGACGCCCGTTTTCGATTATGGATTGTAGGTGGCGGCGAACTCGAACCGGTGGTGCGTCGTGCGGCGGAAACCGACCCCCGCATCCAATACCTCGGCAAGTTGTCGCGCCCGGACCTGCTCGCGACATATACGGAGGCGGACGTTCTCGTGAATCCCCATTCCACCGTACTTCTGACCGCCCGCTACGTTTTTCCATCCAAGCTACTGGAGTACCTGGCAAGCGGACGACCGGTCATCACGACCGCGACGCCTGAGATCGCCGCCGGCTATGGCAATCTTTGCACCGTGCTTGACCGAGAGGAACCGCAGGCGCTCGCGGATGCTATTACGAGAGTCGCCGCCATGCCGGCGGCGGACCGGTTGGCGCGGGCGGCCGTGACGCTGGTTGCGGTGAACGAGCGGCACGCATGGTCGCGGCAGGGACAGCGGTTGGTGCGGTTCCTGGAAGAGCGGATGTTTCAGTCCGGGCTGCAGAGAGCATCCCGATGCAAACGACATCCACGAAAATCCGCCAACTCCACGCCCGGCGCGGCCTGGTAATTCCGATCATCGCGCTGATGATGCGTGCCGATATCGTTGCGTCCTCCCGACAGTCTCTTCGGTGCCGGATCGGACCCCGTTCAGACAACGCTCCGACGCCATTGCCGCTAAGAGAAATCTCAGCCTAACACAAGTAAGCTCGCAACGAACATCTTCGCGGTAGGTGGCATGCAGTTGGATGACCTTCTCTCGCTGGCTAAGGGAGTACCGCTTGCCGCTTATCCTGTGTTCGCAATCATGGCTGTCTGTGCCGCGGTGGCAGCACTGTCGCTCACCCGCTGGTGGCGCATCGGACTGGTCCTGCTTGGCTCTGCTTTGATCGCCCTCTGGATTGCAGCTACTCCCGTTTTCGCGAACTGGCTCAACTTGCGGTTGGAATCCGAGTTACCGGCGGTCAGCGTGGAGACGCTGCCACAGAGCGATGTCGTGATCTTGCTTGGCGGCGCCACACCCGACCTCGACGATCCGGGGAACCGGATTATGCATGCTCTGCGCGTCTATCGTGCCGGCAAGGCGCCAATCATCATCATTTCAGGAGGAAATCAACTTTTCCCCGATGAAACGATTGCCGATCATTTGGTAGTGTTGGGATTGCCGCGTTCTGCTGTGATCGTGGACATGAAAAGTCGAAACACGCGCGAAAATGCCGTCAACACCGCCGCCATCTTCAAGGCGCATGGCTGGCGAGGTGGCATCCTCGTCACATCCTCCACTCATATGCCACGCGCCCTTGCGGCCTTCCAAAAAGCGGGGCTCAGCGTGGCGCCAGCGCCGACGGGTATACAGACCCCACCGCCCCGTTTTGCTAGTGGCCTCGACCTTCGGATGGATAAAGAGGCACTGTTGCGGACCACGGCGGCACTCAAGGAGATGATCGGTCTTTGGACCTATCGTTTTCTTGGCTGGGCGTAAGCTCTAGCACCACCAGCAAGCACTCCGTGGCATGCATGCCATGAACTAGCAACGGTGTGACGAGCTATGACGGTGAGCTAGTGGAGATGGATCTTTAGGAGGTCGAACGAACAGCGCATTGGCAGACGTGTGCAGACTGCGTTCGTCTGCCTTTAAAAAGTCCGTGTAGCTCGCTACAAATCGGAAACCGAACGGCTCAATGAGATCTGGGATCGGGCCTAGCCCTTCTTTGGACTGTATGTTGTGGAACTCAGTGTGAACGAAACGTACGCACGCTCGCTAGGAGTTTGCGACCGCCGCGAAGCACGAATAGATCGTAACCTTCGGCGTCATTCAGCAAGTTGTGGTTTGAGGTCGGTAGAGTTCATAACCAGATCGCATTATGGCTACACACGCGATTTCTTTGCCACGATTACCGAAAAGAATTCGTTGACAGGTGATCAGCCACCGCTCGCGCGGCCACAGCATTCCCTGCGGGCGTCCAATGGATGTCGAGCCAATAATACATTCGTTCACCAGATTCGGCGGCGTCACGCAGCTGTTTCGTGATGTCAATGGTGGCGATCTGGTTTTCGTTTAAATATTGGACGAAGGCGTCGTCGAAGGTAGCTTCCCGCGCGATGTCAACCACTCCAAGATGTCGCCAACGACTCTCATCCTCTCGGTGAATCGCATAGCTAAGTGGGAAAAAGATGACCAATAATCGTGAGCCGCCCGTACCCGTCGTGCGGGCGAGCCTGGTGTAGACGCGCATCGATTCACGGACTTCTTGGCTTGTCGGGTCGAACTCAGGTGGGACGTACCACTCGCGCCCCGCTCCCTGTACAGCGCTCCCTCGCTCTCCCACTTGAGCAGGAGTCCTATCAAGCATTGTCCACAGCTGCCAACCATAGAAAATGGTGGCGAGCTTCTTGAGCTCCCTTTTCCAATGCAAACCTGACTTGTCATGCATTGAGACGAGATAGCCCTCGTCGTTTACTTGTACCGATGGCTGAAACTGACTCGAGATTGCCATCGACCCATAGACAAACTGAATTACGAGATCTGGCGCATAGAGCTTCCCCACTTGCTCGAACCAGACTACTTGTGGAGCAACAGGCATCGCGGGGATTCCAGCGTTGATCACTTCGACTTTCTTGTCATTGGCGAAGCCACGTTGCTCAAGTACCTGCTGGAGAACACCAGCAAAGCTCTGTTGATAATGCACTCCCCAACCAAACGCGAAAGAAGGGCCGAGCAGCATGATGCGGTAGGTGTTGAATGGCTTTACCTGAGTAACCTCCACCTCGGGCCCAGGCACGCGAAATCCTGCCTGGTTTACGTCATATTGAGCAGAAAACTCGCTCGTACGATGCTCGAAGGAGAGACCTGGCCGATTACCGTAGCCACCGTAGGACTCTCGCGCATAGATCGGCAGCTCGACCCGTCGAAACAAAAAGTCCCCCGCTGTCGCGAAATAAAATCCCTGTAAAGCAATTTCAACACAAACGCCGAGAAAGACGAAATAAACGAGGCTTTGGAAAAATCGGCAAAACGGCGATGCGGCGCGCCGTTCATTAATCCTCTGCATCGGGAAAGGTCCACCGTTAGTCGAGCTCGAAGACATCCCGCAGAAACCCTCCATTAAAATCTTTCGGATCAGCTGGCTGCTTTATTCGCTAACGAGGAAAAGCTTGAGAGACGGATTGAAGCACATCGTTGCCAACCGAGACTCGTGACGTTTTTACAAAGAACATACGGCGGCCCACAGCGTCAACCGGACATGCGTAGCCCATCTCTATGGCCTGCTCTTACTCCATAGCTCGGCCGCCACGACAAGAGGGTCAATCTTACGCTCGTGCCACCAGCGTCTTTCATCACCAGTCGAGTGATTTTCACTGTGGTGGATGGCGCAAAGGGGCACGGTGAATTCGTCGCTCACTTTGAGTGCCAAGCCCCTAGTTTGGGCATACCGGACATGGTGCGCATGTGCAGGCGTGCGCCCGCAGATAACGCACGGCCGGCTGGCCACAAACTGCAGGTGCTCTTTCGAGCGAATCCGCTTCGCCTCGGCGATGGCAAGGACGCTCTTATTCACCTTTGGGCGCAATCTTTTATCATCAGATGTTTCCTCCAACGCTTGGCTACCCTGTTTTGCCAATGCGATTGCGCGGGTTTTCATCTGCGCGACAAGGTTCTGAGCGATAACGCCACGCAGCGTTGACCGATTGGTCTGCTTGTTGATCGTGCGTACGGTATCGACGTTGCGCTCCCAAATGCCGAACAGCTGCTCGATGTCGGTGGCCTCTGTGAGCGCTTTCCTTAGCGCCACAATAAATTCATCCGCTCTGTTGAAGCTTTGGCCGGCGCCATTCGGCAGGCTGAGCAGCCACGGGCCACGATATTCATCTAAAGAAGGTATAAGCGCTTTCCGGTTTTTCACTCCGTTGAGTTCGCGATCATAAAGCGCAAGCCCGAAGGGATTGCCAAAGGTGGCGAGCGCTCGCTTAGTTGCGTCCGTCTCTGCGGCTTTAAGCGCGACCTCATGCGCTTCCCCCGGGGATAGGGCCTTTGCTTCCCCGCTTCCACGCCCTTCTCGGGTGATGGTCAAGGACCCCGCGCGCACAGCGATGCGTACCTTTGCGATATAAGCAGCCGCATAGTGGTGGTTGGTCGACCCAGACCAGACGCAGCGTGTCGAAAGGGTGTGCCGATCCCACGCGTCAAAACCGAAGATGCGGTTGGCCTCGGCGATCACATGCCATCCTTCGACATAGGCGAGGGTGATATTCTGGGCACGCCGCGTGCGGACGTACTTCGAATCGAGCTTGGCCTCGAGGTTCTTCAGTTGCGCTTCACTAAACGCCATCACTTTGTCCTCACAGCAAGATTGGGATGGGGATTTCCGAGCTGCGCGCCTGGAATTTCGGCGCCACGCTTTAGGCCCGTGAGTAGTGCCTGCCGATCGAGCTTAGGCGGCTGCGGGACCCAATAACTCTCAGGCACCAAGCTCTCCGACACTAGTATTAGCGGCGGCGTGCCGGCCCGGGCCGATGCTGTGAAGTCGGGCTGCTCGAGCTTTTTGAGTCCGACCACACACATTGCTTCCAGCGCGAGCTGGCGCTTTTTTGCACCCCGTTCCTCTAAGCGGATAAGGCGCTGCCGCATGTCTTCCAAACGTGTGCGCAAACCGGTTTGCAAGGCTTCATCGAGTAGCGCTGAGCGAATTATCGCCGCTATCATTTCGTGGAGGTCGGTGATTCCCTCCAGCGTGTCGAGCAGACAATCTTCCTCCAATCCGGGATAGTCGGCCAAAAGGCGCGTCTTAAGTAATTCAAATTTGGATGCTTCGACACGAACAGGGTGCAACGGCATGTACCAATACTTTTATGGCCTGTACTGGCCGAAAAAGTACCTGATTGGGCCGAAATTGTCAAGAGATGATTGATGCCGGACAAATTAGAGCCTCGAGAGCCTTGTTGGATATAAGCCAATCCGAGCTAGCAAAGCTGGCGTCAGTGAGCGCGACCACAATCAAGCGTCTGGAGGCCGCGTCACAGATTAGGGGCGCCGCAGAAACTCTCTGGAAGCTCCAGACGGCCCTCGAAAAGGCAGGGGTGGTTTTCATTCCGGCGGATCAAACGGGGGGCCCAGGTGTCCGCCTTCGGGAAGCAACCTCCGGTAAGGCTAAGCAAAGACGGTCGCGTTGAGGACAGACCGGCCAACCCGCGACAGCCCTTGCGAGGTGCTGCGCTGGTCTTGTCACCAGGAGCCAGTCGTTCTTTTGCGAAACGAAGCCACTCCAAAACGATCGTGCGTCGTCGCTTCCTGGCGGAGCGAAAAACTCAACGTAGCATAACGTGCTTTCTTCCAGGGTCGGGGATCTTGAAGCACGAGCCATCTCGGATCCCCAGATCTGAATTGGCATTGAGGTTGCCCGCCGGCGCGGGACGTTCTTACCCACGGACGAGCTTATCAACTAACGCAATCAATGCACGCAGTTCAGCCAGCTCAGTTAGAGCCTCCCTCGTAAAGCCCCCATGCTTAAGCGCATTTTTGTTGCCGTGGGGCGCGCCTGACCCCTTGGCGCCACCATGCATCCGGCATCTCCTCTTGCTGGCCACAGCCGGTGCCCTGCACGGGGTCCCGCGGCGGGTTCGCGCACCGCATCGCGGGCTCTCCAGCATCGGACCGACGTTTCGCCTGTGGCCGCTGACCATGGCCTAGTCCTCGGTGTCTCGATTATCAGCGGGTGGGCTATCAGAGCCGGTCGGAGATTCGCGATCGGACTCCTTTCGGATTTCAAAGTTGCCGACTATGGCTTTCCCGCCGGCGTTGACGTTGAATTTTTCGACTACAACGCCCTTTGGACTGCGCCGGCGCTCCAGCGCTTCGACGATGTCGATGATTGTTCGGGTACCGGTTCGTCCGCGGCTTGTCTCGTCAAGCGGAAGAATCGATCGGCTCTTGGATGCCCCATAAGCCCAGCCATCCCAACTGGTCTGTGGGATCGAGGCTACGGCTTCTGTGCGGCGCTTCAGCTGCTCCGGCATTGGAGCCGATTTGGTATACGGCTTCCTCCGCCTCGGTTGGCCGCATGGTCTACGGCCTCTTTCTTTCAGCGCGACTCAGAATTCTACAGCATCGCCACAACGCTTCTCAAGATTAAGTCTATAAGGCTGTGGAGAGAGAGTATGGCGCGAAAGGAAAAGCATTCGCCCCGTTCCCAGCCAAGCTAGCTTGGAGCGACTAAATGTGCGGGCAGCACCACAGGGATCGTGGCTCCCAAGAGCTCCAGCAAGACCCTCACCCGCCCTCTCTCATCGAGTTTCTCCAAACTCCCGATAAGGTTGGCGAAGGGACCAGCGATGACTTTCACATTTTGGCCTTCGCGTAGGGCGAAGCCGAAGTGAACATTTCCCTCAGCATCTGTCGCACGGATGAGGCTCTCAACGAGACCGCTCGGCACCGGTTGCGGCTCTCCTCCGCTCGTCAGCAGGCGGTCAACGCTGAAGGTCCCGTTGATACTGCGCCAGCGGTCGCGCGTCCTGTCCACCACCGTAAAAATGTAACGTGGGAACAGAGATACGGAGACGGTCTCCAGTCGCCGCGCGTGCCGACGATTTTTCCAGCAGCGTGGTACGAACACTCGGAAGCCTTGGTTGGTGAGGTGACGTGCCGCAATTAGCTCACGCTGCACGTGGGTTCGGACCACGTACCACCTTTCGTGCGCGCCAAGTGGTTCGTAGGCGGATGGCAGAGGATTCGCCACGCGAATTGTGGAGCAATACCCCATGGATTTCACCAATGATTGTGATGTCCCCGTTTTGCGTGCGTCTGGTTCATAGAAGCGAACTCAGGCAAAAATATGCAAGTCGGGGCGCGCGGCGTTCCCAAGCAATTTCAGCAGGTTACGAGTGAGGAGGCCCTTTTTTCAGAAGCCGAGTAATCGGCTGGTCTGAATTGCCATTGACAGGTGAGCTTGTGTGCGGTGCCTTTGGCTTCAGTGTTGTAGGGGGGTGGGCGGAATGAATCAAGCTATCCTTGTAACAGGCGGTGCTGGCTTCTTGGGCTCGCATCTATGCGAACGGCTCTTAGCTGGAGGACACGATGTCCTTTGCCTCGACAATTTCTTTTCAGGATCAAAAGGCAACATTTCGCAGTTCTTGGGCCGAGAAAACTTCGAACTCATTCGTCACGATGTGACTTTTTCGCTCTATGTCGAGGTTGACGCCATCTACAATCTCGCTTGTCCAGCCTCTCCCATCCACTATCAACGCGATCCGGTTCAGACGACCAAAACGTCGGTCCACGGGGCGATCAACATGTTAGGCTTGGCCAAACGCCTGAAGTGCAAAATCTTCCAAGCTTCCACCAGCGAGGTTTACGGTGACCCAAAGACGCATCCGCAAAAGGAAGACTACTGGGGAAATGTGAACCCCATTGGCCCGCGTTCCTGTTATGACGAGGCTAAGCGCTGCGCCGAGACACTTTTCTTCGATTACCGACGCCAGCACAATCTGCCGATCAAGGTCGCGCGCATCTTTAATACCTATGGACCGCGCATGCATCCCAATGACGGTCGAGTAGTGTCAAATTTCATCGTCCAGGCCCTCAAGCGTGAGCCGATTACCATTTACGGGGAAGGCGCCCAGAGCCGTTCGTTTTGCTACGTGGATGACATGATTGAAGGCTTCGTCAGGCTTATGGCAACCGACAATGATTTCACTGGTCCGATCAACCTTGGCAATCCCTGCGAGTTCACCATCAAAGAACTAGCCGAGAAGGTATTGGCCCTCACGGGATCCCGTTCCGAAATCAAATACCGACCTTTGCCGACGGACGATCCGCAGCAACGGCAGCCAGATATCAGTTTGGCAATGGACAAGTTGGGTTGGAAGCCTAACGTATCTCTTGATGTCGGTCTCGAAAAAACGATCGCCTACTTTGACACGTTGCTGAGCGGCGTTGTTGAAGAATTAAAACCGCGACGATCGCTTGAGGCGGGGCATTGAGCTAGACATGAACATTCTCGTAACTGGGGGCGCAGAGTACATCGGCTCCCACGCGTGCAAGGCTCTGTCCAAGGCCGGACTTACACCGGTGGCTTACGATAGCCTAGTCGCGGGGTCCCGAGTGGGCCGTGAAATGGGGTCCGCTCGAACGAGGCGACATTCTCGACCGACGACGACTTGATGAGGTGTTCCATAAAGTCGCAGGCTGGATGATCCACCAGGCTCCTGGCTGATGCGAAGCGAGCCAAAGTCGAGTTGGGCTGGGATCCCCAATATGGCGATCTGAGGCAGATCATCGCTACGGCTTGGAATTGGACGTTAAAAGAAAAGGGATTTTTCAGCATGGGTGTCTAGGCATCCTCAAATCCCTCCACTTGGTACTCTCCCTTATGTTTTCGTCTTTACGCGTAAGGATACTGCCAGTCCAAGAAAGACCAAGATAGACTGATTAAGCCTGACAATGCCTTGGTCGTTGAGTCGTCCGATAGGCCTTCCGAGCTTGGACTTTGGCACCGTCGTAATTTTGTCGACCATAAGTCGGCTCTCCAACCGTAACCCATTTTGCTCGTCTGGCGTTATGAGCAACCGAATCAGGGGCGCGTCAGTCTGATCGGTGGTGAACGCACAGACGGTGATCGACGCAGTTGCGTTAAAACTATCGTCCTGAACTATGACGACGGGACGTGGTTTTCCCGCTTAGTTGCTGCCAGCGGAAACAGTCCAGATGTCACCTCGCCTCATTTGGTCCCTTCGTCAAGCGCAAGTCCGACACCAAATCGATGAGGGACTGGTCCTCGCTTGCCTCAGGGCTCTGCGCGACCGCCAGGGATTGGCGGTGCGCTTGCTTCTTGAACCCAGGAGTTCGCATGTCCGGCACCCAAATCTGAATTGGTCTCAATCCCTGCGCCCTCAGGCGTTGACGATGTGCCTTGACCTTGGCCCGAGACAATTCTCGGCGTGATGTTGTAGGCACGTAGACTTCTCCAGCTTTTGGTTACATGTAACCTAGTGAAGTTTTGGTCCGCTTCAGGACGCCATAAATTCTTGTGTGGGTTCGTGACGGGGAGGTCGACGTTATTGGTGCCGAGATTGCCTCTCGTTTTGCGTTGTTGGCGCAATTTCCGCGGCAAGCTGGCTCGTAGTAAGGCGCGTGAATCGACCCCCGTCTACGGCCGAGCGTACTAACGTTCTTTCTGCCGAGAGGCTCATGCTTGGGTCCTTACGCCTTACCCGGCGGGGTCTTTGATGCCTGTCGTGGCCTTCCACAATTCTCGCGCCACAACGAGCGGGTCGATCTTACGCTCCTGCCACCACCGTCTCTCATCACCTGTTGTGTGATTTTCACTATGGTGGATGGCGCAAAGGGGCACGGTGAATTCGTCGCTCACTTTGAGGGCTAAGCCTCGGGTTTGTGCATAGCGGATGTGATGTGCGTGGACAGGGGTTCGTCCGCAGATTACGCATGGCTGGCTGGCCACAAACCGAAGATGCTCTTTCGAGCGAATACGCTTCGCCTCGGGGACGGCAAGGACGCTCTTATCCACCTTAGCTGGCCCATTCTGATTGTCATATGTTGCCGCGGATACTTGGCTCTCTTTGGCCAGTGCGATCGCGCGAGCTTTCATATGCGCCACGAGATCCTGGGCGATAGCACTGCGTGGTGTTGAGCGACTAGTAACAAAGCTCACGGCTCGCGCCGGCACTTCGGGCGCTTCGGTTGGAGAAGCGTTGGTTTCTCTCTATGCCTCCGCCGGCCACTGGTCTGCGACCACTTCCGTCAGTGCAATGAGACAACTGAAGATAAGGTCTGTTTTTGTTCAAGGCTTTTATGATGAATTGTTAATTACACCCCGGACCGCGCGAAGCGCCAAGCCTCACCGTCATCCGCCTCCTGCAGGATAGCGGCGCGCGTATTCGCGCCTCGACCCCCAGGGGGCCCAAGGCAGAGGCTTTGTTGCCAGGCATTCCAGTAGTGTGCGAGGGGGCTAGAAGCTGTCGCGGATGGGGTCGTCGCGTTGACCGATTGAAAGTTTCCGCTCGATCTGCAACAGGCGATGCAGCGTATGCGCGGAAACATTCTTGTCGATTTGCGCAATTTATACTCCAGAGCCGCTGGCGAGGAAGCAGCTTCGTCTATTTTGGGATTGGCAAAGTGCTCCGCAACTTCATCACAAGGAAGGTCGAGAAGCGGTGTCTGCCAGGCGCAAACTGATCATGGGACGTGACTTCCAGAAGGATCAGCATCAGTTTCACGACCAGACGGAGTTGCCGTGGATCGCTGACCTCCAAGTCTCAGCCTCTTGGTTGCTTTGTCGTGATTCTTCTTGGCTCAAGCCTGCTACCTGTGTTGTCGACGGCATGCGACCTTGGCGCCACAAGGCGCTCGCAATTTCCAAGGGATTGATCTTGCGCTCCTCCCAAGTTTGTCTTTCGTTCCCTTGGCGTGGTTCTCGGTGTGATGGATCGCGCAGAGAGGGCCGGTGAACTCATCGCTGACCTTTTGCCCCAACCCCTTTGTCTGCGCATAGCGGATGTGATGCGCCTGCGAAGGTATCCGCCCGCAAATGAGGCAGGGCTGGCGGGCTACGAAACGTAGATGGTCTTTCGAGCGGATCCGCTTCGTCTCACCAATGGTAAGCAGGCTCTTGTCAATCCTGGACCGCTTTTGCTCCTTCGCCAGACGTGAGGCCGCTGCTTCATTGGGTTTGTTGCTCGGCTTCACTAGTGCGATCGCACAGCTCTTAAGATGTGCGAGCAAATTTGCGGCAAAGCCCGATTCGAGCCCGAGCCTTTGCCGCGAGGCATTCAGTTCGCGAACGGTCCCGACATTGTGTTCCCAAATTTTAAACAGAGACTCGATATCGCGCGCTTCTGTCATGGCCTTTTTCAGGCCCTGAACGAACGCCCCAGGCCTGGTGAATTGGAACGTGTCGGCTCCGCCACCCAACTCGTCGACGTGGTCTGGCTGCCCGACCACGATGGCAGAAAGCTCAAGGTCACGTCTGTCAACGGGGTCTCCGAGAAGCTGAAGGCGGTCTCCGCCGAACTCGACAAGCTGCAGCAGGAGGGCCTCATCAAATATCTCATGCCTTCAGGCGGCACCTATAATTGCCGGACGATCGCCGGTACGACAAGCAGAGCGTGCACGGGAACGGCATTGCCATCGACATCAATGTCGCCTGGCCGACTATTGGCGGAACGCGAAGCCTATCGACGGGAAGTACCCTTACAAGGACCGCATCCCTTGGGAAATCGTTGCGATCTTCGAGAAGCACGGCTTCATCTGGGCGGCAAATGGTATCGCTACGACACCATGCATTTCGAATATCGGCCGGAGTTGCTACCCTAGGCCGCCGTGTGACGAGCTCGACTGCGGGCTCTGCTTGCGGAGGCGGCGGGCCCAGTTTGGCCTTGCTTGAACGAGGTCCGAGCCTCCATTAGCGTACCGGCAATGCTTAGATAACGGTACGCATGGTGAGCCTTTCCAGCGACCAGACTTTCCGGCCGGGGCCCCCGAGGCCCTCGATCGTCATCGAGCCGGGCTTGCGCGCGCTCGCTCCCGGCGAGGAGCGCTACACAGTGCCCGGCGGCGGCGTCATCGCCGTGCCGATTGGGACCGGCGACCAGGTGCGGGTCGTCGATGTGGAGGGCATGCAGGCTTGCGAGCTTGTCGCCGTGGATCAGGCCGGCGTCGCCGATCCCGCCATTCTCGGCGCCCGCGCTGACCGCGACGCGAGCGGACTCAAGCGGAGCCTCGGTGCGGACAGCGAGAGCGCGCGGTCTGCGCGCGCAGGGATCGAGCGGCGCGGCATCGATCTCGCGCGCGCCCGTGCCATCACCCTGTTCGGCGGCGACTCCCGCGCCGGAAGTGCGGCGGAATTCACCGTCTCCCGCGACGGGCTGTTGCTCGTGGCGGCGCCAGGCGCGCCGATGGACGCGGGCGCGCAGGAGACGCCAACGCCGATCCGCGTGCACATCAAGCGGAGCCGCATCCTCAAGCCGAACGAAACGCCGCTGCCCGAACCGCTCGCCGATCCGCTGCAGGACATCCGCGTGAACAAGACGACAGCCAAGGCCTATGTCGTGCGCGCCGGCGAATACATCCAGATCATCGACGTCGCCGGGCGCCAATGCACCGACTTCCAGTGTTTCTCCGCGCGGAAGCTCGACAAGGGAGCGGAGCGTCCCCTCGACGTGACAACGACGCGCGCTCTCGTCGGGCAGAGCTATCCGCTTCCCGGTCTCCTCTCCAAGGGCTTCGATCAGGACATGCAGCCGCTCGTCGAGGTGGTGCGCGACACGGTCGGACGGCACGATGCCTTTGCGCTTGCCTGCCACAGGCGCTTCTACGAGGACCAGGGCTATCCCGGCCACGTCAACTGCACCGACAATTTCAACGCCGAGCTTGCCTCCTACGCGATCGCGCCGCGCAACGGCTGGATGGCGCTCAACTTCTTCTACAACACGGGGATCGATCAGAATAATGTGCTCTATTTCGACGAGCCGTGGTCGCGTCCGGGCGATTACGTGCTGTTGCGGGCGCTGACCGATATTGTCTGTGTCTCCTCGGCCTGCCCCGACGACATCGATCCGGCCAATGGATGGAACCCGACCGACATTCATGTCCGCACCTATTCCGGCAGAGAGAGCTTCTCCAGAGCGACGGCCCATAGAATGACACCAGATGCCGAGCCCCAACTCACCCGCGAGACCGCCTTCCATCCGCGCTTCTCGGCGCTGACGCGCAACGTCACCGCCTATCGCGGTTACTGGCTGCCCAACCGGTTCTCTAATGACGGACCGGTCGCCGAATATTGGGCCTGCCGCGAGCGCGCGGCGATCATGGACCTGTCGCCCTTGCGCAAGTTCGAGGTGACCGGACCCGACGCCGAGGCGCTCCTGCAATATGCGCTGACCCGTAACGTCCGCAAATTGAGCGTCGGCCAAGTCGTCTATACCGCCATGTGTTACGAGCACGGCGGCATGATCGACGACGGCACGCTGTTCCGTCTCGGCGACAACAATTTCCGCTGGATCGGCGGCGACGACTATAGCGGCATCTGGCTGCGCGAGCTGGCCGAGAAGCTCGGTCTCAAGGTTTGGGTGCGCTCCTCGACCGACCAGCTTCACAACGTCGCGGTGCAGGGACCTGCGAGCCGCGACATCTTACGCGAGATCGTGTGGACCCCGCCGTCGCAGCCCTCCTTAAGCGAGCTCGGCTGGTTCCGCTTCACCATTGGCCGCGTCGGCGGCTTCGAGGGCGTGCCCCTGGTGGTCTCGCGCACGGGCTATACCGGCGAGCTCGGCTACGAGGTCTTCTGCCATCCCAAGGACGCTCTTACCGTCTTCGACGCGATCTGCAAGGCCGGCGAGCCGCATGGCTTGAAACCGTTCGGGTTACAAGCGCTCGACATGGTGCGCATCGAGGCCGGCCTCGTCTTCGCCGGCTCCGAATTCTGCGACCAGACCGACCCGTTCGAGGCCGGCATCGGCTTCACCGTGCCGCTCAACTCGAAGAACGAGGACTTTATCGGCCGCGATGCGCTCATCGAACGGCATGCGCACCCCCATAAGAAACTCGTCGGGCTCGAGGTCGAGGGCGAGGAGGCGGTCAAGCACGGTGACTGCGTCCATGTCGGCCGCGCGCAGATCGGTACGATCACGAGCGCCACTCGGTCACCCATCTTGAAAAAGACGATCGCGCTCGCCCGCGTCGACGTGAGCCACGGCGACATCGGCACTGAAGTGGAGATCGGCAAGCTCGACGGTCATCAGAAGCGGCTGAAGGCGCGCATCGTGCGCTTCCCGCATTACGACCCTGACAAGACCCGGGTGCGCGCCTAGACCATCATTTAATCGGACTGAACGATGCTCCCGACCCCCACCCCGGCCCTCCCCCTTGCAGGGGGGGGGGGAGGGAGAGCGATACGCCGCTCCAATTTTCCTCCCCCCCTGAAAGGGGGAGTAAGAGGGGGGTCATGATTCAACTCGAGGGATAATGCGCCACCAGACAAAATCGTCGGACGAGACGCCTCGCCGAAGCTATTCCGCGGCGGCCTTCTTCACCGCGAGGAACGTCTTCATCGTGTCGTCCATCGCCTCTAACCACGGCGTGTGATGCACGGGCGCCATGGTTCCCGTGCACGGCGATTTGTACGCCTTGTTGCGGTAGCCGACGATCGAATCCTGCTTGTCGTGCTCCCACTCCTTGAACTCGTCCACCGTCATGTCGATGTCGAACTTGGGATAGTCGGTCGCCGCGCACAGATCGCGAACGTAGTCGGCTTGAAAATCGATCTTCTCGAAGGCGTCTTTCAGCGCCTCTTCGCGTTTGACCCACTTCTCGTCGTCCGTTTGCATCTCCGCCTTGGACGGCAGCTTGATCCTCCCCAGGATCACGTCGCGCGCGTACCAGGCCTGCGCGTCGAACATCGAGAAGGTGTAGAACTGATCCTGCATGCCGAGATACATGAGCTTCGGATTGTCGATCCAGAAAATCCCCTTATAGATGTGCGGGGGATGCATGCGATTATGCGTGCGGAGCTTCAGCGAATCCTCGAGGAACGGGAAGTGATGCTGATAGCCGGTGCAGAGGATGATGGCGTCGAAATCCTTGGCTGAGCCATCCTTGAAATGCACGGTCTTGCCGCTGATGTTGGTCAGAAGCGCCCGCTCATCCATCCCCTTGGGCCACTTGAAGCCCATGGGCTGCGTGCGCCAGCACGTCGTTACGGATTTCGCGCCGTATTTGTGGCATTGCAGCGCGATGTCTTCTGCCGAGTAGCTCGCGCCGACAAGCAGCAGATCCTTGCCTTTGAATTCATCGGCGCTGCGAAAATCGTGCGCGTGCATGACGCGGCCGGGAAACGTTTCGATGCCCGGGAAATGCGGCATGTTCGGCACCGAGAAATGGCCGGTCGCAACGACGACCCAGTCGAACATTTCGGTGTGCCGCTTACGGTCGGACAAGGTCTCAACCGTCACGCTGAACTTGTCTGACGCCTTGTCGTAATGGACATGGCGCACTGCGGTCTTGAAGCGGATCCAGGGCCTGACGTTGCCGTCCTTCGCGCGCCCTGTGATGTAGTCGTAGAGCACCTCGCGCGGCGGGTAGGATGGGATCGGCTGCTTGAAATGCTGGTCGAAGGTGTAGTCGGCGAACTCGAGGACCTCCTTCGGGCCGTTCGACCACAGATAACGATACATGCTGCCATGGACCGGCTCGCCGTACTCGTCGGCGCCTGCGCGCCACGTGTAGTTCCACAAGCCGCCCCAATCGCTCTGCTTCTCGAAGCAGACAATCTCGGCAATAGAAGCGCCCTTGGCTTTCGCCTGCTGGAAAGCCCGCAATTGACCGAGGCCGCACGGGCCCGTTCCGATGACTGCGACACGACCAGCCATGACACACTCCCTCGCTCGCTCAGACCTATCACGCGTGAGACGATATCATTGCCGGCGGCCGCTTGGCCGCCGCCGGTATACTTTAGGATGACATTGTAAAAGGCGCCATCGAAACCAAAGTGGCACCTCTTAAAAACCAAAGTGGCACCCATTGTTCTAGACTCGGCGACGGGTCTAAGCTTTGGTCATCTGCCTAAACCTGCAGGAAGACGCTTCTTGCAGGGCGTTCGTCGCAGATGCCGGCTCCCGGGCCGGCCGCCGGGTCGATTTGGAGGATACCAATGAAGACCAAGTTTACGTTCAGCGCGATCAACCGCCGCCAATTCCTGTCAACCACTGCTGTCGCCACTCTCATGGCCGGCTTGCCGCTGCAAAGATTCGCCTTCGGTGCCGACAAGGTCGTGAAGATCGGCTTCCTTGCGCCGCTCACCGGCGAAGTCGCGGCGTGGGGCAAGCCAGGGCTCGACGGCTGTCGCATCTGGGCCGATTGGGTCAATGCCGCCGGCGGCATCAAGATCGGCGAGGACGCCCACAAGGTCGAGTTCGTCGCTTACGACGACGAGTACGACCCCGGCAAGGCGCGCACGGGCGCTGTCAAGCTCATCAAGGAAGACGGCGTAAAGTTCATCATGATGCTTGGCGGCGATCCGTGGCCCGGCGTGTCCCCTGTGGCGCAAAAGGAGGAGATGCTGGTCTCCACGCTGTTGCCGAGCGACCTGACCCCTGAAACCACCATGCTGATCGCGCCGTGCGAAGTGCACCCGATCTACAACGTCACCGGCGTCGAGTGGCTGGCCGAGAACAAGCCGGACCTGAAGACCGCCGTCATATGTGCCCAGGACGACTCCCTCGGCAAGCCGTCGGTCGCCACCTATCTCGCCGCCTTCGAGGCTGCGGGCATCAAAGTCTTGGGCGACCCGATCTTCTTCGATCCGGCGACCACCGATTTCGCGCCGATCATGTCGAAGATGCTGGCCAACAAGCCTGACATCCTCTGTCTCGACACCTGCTATACCGATTACGTGCACCCGCTCACGGAGCAGGCCTTCCAGCAGGGCTTCAAGGGCCAGATGATCTCCTGCACGGCGGACTTCTACGGGAAGATGATCGACAAGACCTCTAAGGAGTTCATGGAGGGATTCATCTTCCAGTTCCCGGATTTCGACGATCCGGCGCTCAACGAGCCGCAGATCAATTTCAAGAAGCCGAACGAATTTTACGAGGAGTACAAGAAGCGCTTCGGCGAGGGCGAATGGAGCGCCGTGTCTTGGGAGTACGCCTCGATCATGGATTTGTGGTCAGATGCGGCGCAGAAGGCCGGGACCACCGACCCGAAGGCCGTGCTCACGGCCATGAAAGCCGGCGGCAAGGGCAAGCATATCTTCGGCGAGGCCGAATGGTGGGGCAAGGATCTGTTCGGCATCGACAATGCGCTTGTCGGTAACTGGCCGGTCGTCGTCATCGAGGGCGGCAAGGCGAAGATTAAGGCGTACAAATCCATCCCTGCGTGGTGGGCCAAGCACAAGGATCTGATGATCAAGCACATGACCGCGCTGAACCAGATGTACACCCAGCGCGGGTAATCCGCCTGTCTCCCCGGCGGGGCGGGCTTGGGCTCATTGTGGCTTGAAGAATCCGGCCTGCCGCGCCAGCATGTCATGTCAAGGGCCGGGCGGCATCCGTGGCCGGGGCAGGGGAAGCTTGGCAATGACGCTTGAGCTGTTCCTTCAGACCGTCGTGAACGCGACCTACGCGGCGAGCTACATGTCGCTGATCGCCGTGGGCCTCGTGCTGATCTTCGGCGTTATGGGTGTCATCAACTTCGCCCATGGCGAACTCTACATGGCCGGCGCCTATGCCGTGGTCGCCGTCTATGCCGGGTTTGGAATGCCCTTCTTCGTGGCGGTCGCCATCGGTCTTCTCTTCGTCGGCATGCTCGGACTTCTGATGGAGTTCGCCCTGTTTCGGCCGCTGCGCGACAACCCGCTTGGCGGCCTGATCGCATCGATCGGATTTCTGCTTATATTGCAAACGGTTGCGGTGCTCGGCTTCGGCGTTCACATGGAGCATGTGCCGCCTTCGACCCAAGCGAAGATTGCCTTCGCGAACGGCGTGGTGCTGACCTATCAGCGCCTCTACGTCATCCTTGCCGCGGTCATCCTGCTTTCGGCGCTCTGGTTGTTCTTGCGCAAGAGCAAGTTCGGCTGGGCGCTCCGCGCCTGCGCGCAAGACCGCGAAGCGGCCGCCCTGCAAGGCATGTCGATCAACAGCACCGCCCGGCTCGCCATGTTCATCGGTGCCGCCCTTGCCGGTGTCGCCGGCGCGCTCACAGCTCCGCTCGTCTCGCCGACCCCGTTCATGGGCCACCCGGTCATCATCACCGCCTTCATCATCATCATCGTCGGCGGCATCGGCTCTCTGGAGGGCGCGGTTCTGGCGGCCATTCTCTACGCTTTCGTGCATACCTTCGTCACCACCATCTACGACGGGACGCTCGCCAATATCGTCGGCCTGCTCTTGATGCTTCTCGTCCTGATCGTGAAGCCGACCGGTCTTTTCGGAGCCAAGGAACGTGCCTGAGCGCGCCAAGAGCATCGGCCTGTCCTTGGCGCTGGGACTTCTTCTGTTGGCGGCGCTGGTCGCACTGCCCCGTTTCGTGTCCCACTCGCAGCAAGAGATCCTGATCCTCCTCGTCATCAACGTGCTCCTGGTCACGAGCTATCGCTTGTTGACGCTGACCGGGGAATGGTCGCTTGCCCATGTCGTGATCATGGGCGTTGGCGCCTACGGCTCGGCGCTCATCTCCAAGGAACTGGGAGTGCCCGTGCCGCTGGCCATGCTCGCGGGCGCGTCCCTCGCGGGACTGCTCGCCTTTCTGTTGAGCTTCCCCTTGTTCCGCATGAAGGGGTTCTACTTTTTGATCGGTTCGTTCGCCGCGGGCGAAGTCATCCGGCTGATCTGGAAATGGAGCGAGCTGACCTGGCTGTTCGGCGGCCCGAAGGGCATCAAGCTCATTCCGCCCTTTCCCGATATCGAGGCTCTCTCGATCGATTTCTACGATCCGGTGAATTACTACTACCTGTGCCTGATCGTGGTGGCGATTGCGCTCCTCATCCTCTACCGGGTGGAGCGCTCGCGCATCGGCCTGACCTTCCACGCCATCCACTGGCAGGACAAGCTAGCCGAATCGGTCGGCGTGAACACCTTCGGCTATCGCATGCTGGCTTTCGTCATCGCCTCGTTCTTCGCAGGCCTCGCCGGCGCGCTCTATGCCCACTATGTCGGCACGGTCAATCCGAACCGGTTCAGCGTCGAGGAGATGGTCTATGTGCTGATTTGGGCCATCGTTGGCGGAACCGCGACGTTCTACGGTCCGATCCTCGGCGTGGTCGTGCTGACGATTCTCAACGAAGTGGTGCTGCGCGCGCTTGGGGTCGATGAGATGCGGCCGATGTTCTACGGCGCGATCCTCATCCTCTTCATCCTGTTCCTGCCGAAGGGGCTGGAGAGCCTGGTGCCGAAGGCCACGGGATGGTTTTCCGGCGGTAAAGCCAAGCGCGCAAGGACTGAGCAACCGGCGGAAGCGGAATTGCCGGCGGAATAGCGACGCCTACGTTTTAGCACTGTCATCCTTGCGACGCGCGTCAGGCACGAGCAGCAGGAACGCCGCCGCCATCAGCTTGCGGGTATCGTTGAGCATGGCTGGACGTTCCCGCCGCCAGCGTGCCAAAGCCTCGGCCGCGCTCGGGCCAAGATCGACAGGCGAGTGGCCCTGGGCCGCGAGCCGCTCCTTTGCCTCGTCGGTCATCTCCCGCCAGCGTAGCTGCCATCGTGCCCGGTAGGTGTCGCGATGTTGTGCCTCCATCCGCATATGAAAGAGCGAGCTCCGCGCCATGCGCGGCGCGTCCATGCGCGCGATCCACGGGCCCGAGGAGCGCCATACTTCAAACGCTTCGCGCAAGAGGGATACGCCGCCGTCCTTGCCGCCCGAAAGATTGAGGCACACGCCGAAATTTGCGAGCGCGGTCCCAAGGCGGGGATCGAACGCCTCGAAGCTCGCGCGCGCGATTTGCACGGCCTTCCCCGCTTCGTCCTTGGCCCGGGTGTGATCGCCCTGCGCGAGGGCCTCTGCCGTCCGCTCGGCCGCCGTCTCCCAGTCAAGATCGGCCTCGCTCCACCCGGCCGCGAGGAGCTCCTTTGCGCTCCACGTTTCAGGCACCGAGATAGGCCCGCCTCACATGCGCGTTGTCGTGCAGCTCGTGCGCCGGCCCTTTGAGCGCGATGGTGCCGGTCTCGAGCACATAGGCGAAGCGCGCGAGCTTCAGTGCAAGCTCGGCGTTCTGCTCGACCAGAACGACCGCCACGCCCCGCCCGACGATATCGCGAATGATGCGGGCGATCTCCTGCACCATGACCGGCGACAAGCCCATCGAAGGCTCGTCGAGAACGAGCATCTTCGGCGCCGACATCAGCGCCCGGCCGATCGCCAGCATCTGCTGCTCGCCGCCTGACAGCGAACGCGCCCATTGCTTGCGCCGCTCCTTGAGACGCGGGAAATGGTCGAACACTTGGTCGAGGTCTTTCTCGATCTTTGCTTTGTCAGTGCGCAAGTAGGCGCCCGTGCGCAAATTCTCCTCGACCGTCAGGCTGGGAAAGACACGGCGCCCTTCCGGCACATGGGCGATGCCGAGAGCCACGATCTTTTCCGGCTGAAGTTTGTCGATGCGCTCGCCCTTGAAAACGATCTCGCCCTTGCTGATCGGCACCAATCCGGAAATGGCGCGCAGCGTCGTGCTCTTACCGGCGCCGTTGGCGCCGATGATCGTGACGATGCCGTCCGCAGGCACCGACATGTCGATGCCCTTCAGCGCGGCCACCTTGTGGTAGTGGACATGCACGTTCTTGATCTCAAGCAGCATGGTCCGCGCTCCCGAGATAGGCCTCGATCACGGCTGGATTGTTGCGCACTTGCTCGGGCGTTCCTTCGGCAAGCAGCGTGCCGAAATTCATCACGGTGATCGTCTCGCACAGCCCCATGACCGCCTGCATGTCGTGCTCGATGAGCATGATGGTCACGCCCTGTTCGTCGCGCAGGCGGCGCACGAGCAAAGCCATCCGCCGCGTCTCCTCGGGGTTCATGCCTGTGAACGGCTCGTCGAGCAGCATGAGCTTGGGCCCGGCGGCGAGGGCAACGGCCATCCCGAGCGCGCGCTGACGACCATGGGGCAATTCCGCGGCAAGCTCCCCCGCGAGCGTCTCGAGGCCGAAGAAGGCGAGTATGCCGCGCGCCTTCTCGTAAGCTTCCTGTTCCGTGGCGCGGTCGCGGCCGAAAATCCGGCTTACGACGCTCGCCCTTGCGCTGCGGTGACAGCCGAGGCGGACATTGTCGAGCACGCTCAACTCGTGAAACAGCACCGTGCCCTGAAACGTCCGGATCAGACCAAGCTCGGCAAGCGTGCTCGTCGCCCGTCCCGAAATATCATCGCCGCGATAGAGGACCTTGCCGCTCGTCGGCGCGTAGAAGCCGCTGATCACGTTGAACGTCGTGGTCTTGCCCGCGCCGTTCGGGCCGATCAAGCCGTGAATTGTGCCTGGGTACACGTCAAAGTTGAAGCCGTTGACGGCAACGACGCCGCCGAACGCGCGAACGAGATCGCGAACCTGAAGGATGGGCGGCTCGGATCGCGTCGGGTTCACCATCAGCCAAGCGGGGGTCAGCAATCTGTGACGGGTCGGCAAAACGTAATGCCATCTTCCACATTTTGCGCTGCACACGCATCCTCAATTTCGGATGAGCGCCAGGCGCAACCAAAGAGGTCCTGCGCTGCGCATTTCGGTTCCTACACTTCTGCGCTCGGCAAAACGGCCAAATTCTATTGACGAGTCTTGGGCTTTCGGGGGAGCCTTGGGTCAGGCCGCAGGCGCGGCCGCGGTGAATTCGGCTTGCGGCCATGCGCGCCACGAGCCTCGAAGCGCCGAACCTCGAACGCGAGGTCGTGAACATGACCAAACGACTGATCACCGCAGTTGCGGTGCTATCCATGCTTGCCGTCGGCGCTCCGGCGCTGGCCGAGGACTCGAAAGACCCCCTCAAGCTCACGCTTCACGACTGGACCGGGCAGTTGATCACGACCCGTCTCATGGGTGAGGCGCTCAAGAATGCCGGCGTCAACGTCGAATACGTCCCGGCCGACTATCTTGCCCAATTCGCCGGGCTCAAGACCGGCGATTTGCACGTCGCCATGGAGATCTGGGCGACGACGGGTACAGATGCGATGAACGAGGCCACCGGGACCGGCAAGGTGGAAAACCTCGGCGAGACGGGCATGGTCGCCATCGAGGAGTGGTGGTACCCCGAGTACATGAAGGAGAAATGCCCGGGCCTGCCCGACTGGCAAGCTCTGAAGAAATGCGCAGAGCAATTCTCCACCGCCGAAACGAAACCCAAGGGCCGATACCTCGGCGGGCCAGTGACTTGGGGCGGCTTCGACGAAGAGCGCGTGGCCGCGCTCGATATGCCCTTCGAAGTCGTCCATGCCGGAACCGACGCCGCGCTTTTTGCCGAGCTCGAGTCGGCCTCGCAGCGCAAAGCGCCCATCATCCAATGGATCTATGCGCCGCATTGGGCGCCGATCAAGTACAAGGGCGAATGGATCGAGTTCCCGAAATACGAGGCCGACTGCTACAAGGTCCCGGAATGGGGGATCAACAAAACCGCCACGCATGACTGCGGCAAGCCGCGCGGACCCATCTGGAAGGTGGCCTGGTCCGGCGTGAAGGACAAATGGCCGAGCGCCTACGCGGCGATCAAGAACTTCAACATCACCAACGACGAGATGGGCGCGCTGATCACCAAGGTCGATCTCGAAGGCCAGAAGGTCGAAGACGTCGTGGCCGATTGGATGAAGAACAACGAGGCCCGCTGGAAAGGCTGGATCGGGCAGTGATTTGAGCGACTCGATTAGGACACTCGCGGCCTGCTAGTGTAGCTTCAGGCCGCGAGGCCTGCTCGCTTTCGTGCACGGGGCCTGATCCGTGACAGACGCCGCTCTTGTCTGCCGCAATGTGTGGAAGCTTTACGGGCCCGATCCCAAGGGCCTGCTCGCGCGTCTTGGGCCGGCGCCGGGCGCGGCGGAGCTGAAAGAGGCCGGCTACATTACCGCTGTCGCCGACGCCACGCTCGATGTCGCGCGCGGCGAAATCTTCGTCATCATGGGACTGTCAGGCTCCGGCAAGTCGACGCTGGTGCGATGCCTCGCGCGCCTGATCGAGCCGTCCGCGGGCGAGGTGATTTTCGCCGGCCGCAACCTGCTCGCTGCTTCTCCGCAAGAGCTGATCGAGATCCGCCGTCACAAGATGGGCATGGTGTTTCAGCACTTCGCGCTTCTGCCGCATCTCACCGTGCTCGACAATGTCGCCTTTCCGCTCGAGATCCAGGGCGTTGCGCGCAAGGAGCGCGAGACTCGCGCGCGCGAGATGACGGCTCTCGTCGGGCTTAAGGGCCGGGAGCATAACCTGCCGCATGAGCTCTCCGGCGGCCAACAGCAGCGCGTCGGCATCGCCCGCTCGCTCGCGACCGACCCCGACATTTGGTTTCTCGACGAGCCGTTCTCAGCGCTCGATCCCCTGATCCGGCGCGAGATGCAGAACGAATTCTTGCGCCTCCAATCGGTGCTGCAGAAGACGATCGTGTTCATCACCCACGATTTCGACGAGGCGATCAGGCTCGCCGATCGCATCGCCATCATGCAGGACGGGCGCATCGTGCAGATCGGCACACCGGAGGACCTCGTGCTGGCGCCTGCCGACACCTATGTCGCCGAGTTCACCCGCGATGCCCCGCGCGCCAAAATTCTGTCGGCACGGGCGATCGCCCGCGCAAGGCGGAACGGCGAAGACATCGCCGGCAGCATCCCGGCCGACAGCAGGGTTGCCGATTTCGCCAAGCAGGTCGAAGCCTCCTCAAGCGCCTTCGCCGTGCACGATGCCGATGGCAAGCTCGTGGGCGTCGTCGATCGCGCGGCGGTGATGTCGGTGCTCATTGGCGGCACTGAAGCATGACGACGGCGGCAACCACGTGGGACGAACCGGCGTCCGGACGACGGTCTTCCGCCGCGCGGCTGATCTGGATCGCGTTCGCCGCGCTTGCAGTTCTCTGCTTCGCGCTACCCGACGGTACGGTACCGGGCTGGCTCCTCGAGATCCCGCCCGGGTGGCGACTTGGGTTGGCCCCCGCCATCTCGGATTTCATGAACTGGCTGATTGAAGACGCAACCTTCGGCCTCTTCACCTTCAGGGAGGCGACGCGCGCGATCAGCGCCACGCTTAACGTGCCGCTCACGGCCGCGACCGCGATCTTCTCCACGGGAGTGTTGCGCGGAACCGGCTCGACCGCCGTGCAGCTCGCGCCGCCTTTGCCTTGGATCGCAATCGTCGGGATCGCCGCGGCGCTCGGCTATCGCTACGGAGGCATCCGGCTTGCCCTGCTTGCCGGCGGCGCCTTCCTCTACCTCGCGGTGTTCGGGCAGTGGGCAAGCGCCATGACGACGCTTGCCTCGATTGCGATTGCGGTGCCGCTGGGGGTCGCTGGCGGAATCCTGTTCGGCATCCTCGGCTTCCGCGTGCCGCTGGCGCGAAAGGTCATGGAGCCGATCCTCGACCTCATGCAGACCGTGCCGATCTTCGCCTACCTCGTGCCGATCCTGTTCCTGTTCGGCTTTGGCCCAGTCGCGGCGCTGATCGCGACCGTGATCTATGCGATGCCGCCCATGGTCCGCGTCACCATGACGGCACTCGAAGCGGTGCCCCACGAGATCGTCGAGTACGGGACCATGGCAGGCACGACGCGGCGCCAGATGCTGTTCAAGGTCATGCTTCCGGCCGCGCGGCCGCAACTCCTCGTCGGCGTCAACCAGGTCATCATGCTCTCGCTGAACATGGTGATCATCGCCTCGATGATCGGGGCAGGGGGCCTCGGCTATGACGTGCTGGCGGCACTCCGGCGGCTCGACATCGGCGCAGGTGTCGAGGCTGGACTCGCCATCGTCGTTCTCGCCATTGCGCTCGATCGGTTGAGCCAAGCCTATGCGTCGCGGCGCGCCGTGGGCCAGGAGCAGAACCGGGGCTTTATCGTCGCTCTTCTTGCCTTCACCGTCGCAACCTATGTGCTCGGGCTCTTCATCCCGGCGGTCGCGACCTATCCTCAGTCACTGCAGCTTTCGACCGCGCCGTGGTGGGGCGAGGCGGTGAGATGGTTCAACGTGCATTTCTTCGACACGATGGACGCGATCAAGACCGCGCTCCTCCTCAACGTTCTCATCCCGGTCAAGCGCTTCATGCTGGCCCAGCCTTGGCCGCTCATCACCGCCGTGCTCGCTTTCGCCGGCTGGCGTCTCGGCGGAGCCCGCCTCGCGCTTCTCGCCGCCGCGCTCACGCTCTTCATCGCGCTGAACGGGCAGTGGCAGAACGCCATGGAAACCGTTTATCTCTGCGGCATCTCTGTCATCGTTGCGTGTGCCATCGGCATTCCGCTCGGCATCTGGGGCGGCCTCTCGGAGCGTGCCTGGCGCGTGCTCGAGGCGATTATCGACACGCTGCAGACCTTGCCGAGCTTCGTCTACCTCATCCCGGTGGTCATGCTGTTCAGGGTCGGCGATTTCACCGCCATGATCGCCATCGTGCTCTACGCGCTCGCGCCCGCCATACGCTACACGGCACACGGCATCCGCGGCGTGCAACCGTCGCTGATCGAGGCAGGCACGGCGGCAGGTTGCACGCCCCGCCAGCTCCTCACCAAGATCCGCCTTCCGCTCGCAGCACCGATCATTCTACTCGGCATCAACCAGACGATCCTGCTCGCCATCTCGATGCTGGTCATTACCGCACTGGTCGGAACGCGCGATCTCGGCCAGGAGGTCTACATTGCCCTCACGAAGGCTGACACCGGACGCGGGATCGTCGCCGGGCTTTGCGTCGCCGCCATCGCGATTATTGCCGACCGGCTGATCCAGACCGCCGCGCGGCGGCTTGCCGCCAAACGGGGAGAGCGCATGCATGAATCGTGAGAGCGAGCAGTCGCGTGCGACGTCGCGCGTCGCGGCGCTGCCGATCTGGTCACGGCGCGTAGACCCGGTGCCGCTTGCCGGCGGTCTTTCCAACCATAATTTCAGGGTCGAGGATCAGGGGCGCCGCTACGTCGTGCGGGTCGGCGACGATCTGCCGGTTCACGGCGTGGTGCGCGCGAACGAGGTTGCCGCAAGCCGTGCCGCGCATCTTGCGGGCCTGAGCCCCGCCGTCGTGCACGCGGAGCCCGGCGTTCTCGTCCTCGACTTCATCGATGGCCGCACCTTCAGCGGCGAGGATGTGCGGAACCCGGCAAATCTCGAGCGCCTGGTCGACGTGGTGCGGCGGTGTCATCATGACGTGCCAAAGTATTTGCGCGGGTCCGCCGCGATGTTCTGGGTGTTCCACGTCATCCGCGACTATGGGCACACCCTGCGCGAGGGCAACAGCCGCCATCTCCCGATGCTGCCCGAACTTCTCGCGCGGGCTGAGCGGTTCGAAGCGGTCACGGGCCCTATCGAGATCGTGTTCGGACACAACGACATGCTTCCGGGGAACTTCATCGATGACGGGAAGCGCATTTGGGTCGTTGACTGGGAATATGCCGGGTTCAACTCGCCTCTCTTCGATCTGGGCGGTCTCGTCTCTAACGCCGAGTTGCCGCGCGAGCAGGCAGATGAGGTGCTCGGCCTCTATTTCGGCAAGCCTGTTGACGATCGGTTGCGCCTCAAGGCTCAAGCCATGACCGCAGCCTCTCTCTTGCGCGAGACCATGTGGAGCATGGTCGCCGAGATCCATTCGACCCTCGATGCCGACTATGTCGCCTATACGGCCGAAAACTTGCGGCGCTTCGAGCTCGCTTACGCCGACTTTCAAGCGATGGACAAGGCATGAGCGAGCTTCCGTCTTCAGCGAAGATCGTCATTGTCGGCGGAGGCATCGTCGGCTGCTCGGTCGCCTATCATCTCGGCAAGATGGGCCTCACCGACACGATCCTTCTCGAACGCGGCAAACTCACCTGCGGCTCGACCTGGCATGCCGCGGGGCTCGTCGGACAATTGCGGAGCAGCGCCAACATCACCCAGCTCCTCGGCTATTCCGTCGCGCTCTACGACAAGCTCGAGCAAGAGACGGGACTAGCGACGGGATGGAAGCGGAATGGCGGCTTGCGGCTCGCCTGCAATCCCGAGCGCTGGACCGAGGTCAAGCGCCAGGCGACGACGGCCACCTCCTTCGGGCTCGAAATGCATCTCCTCACCCCTAAGGAGGCGCAAGAGCTATGGCCTCTCATGCAGATCGAGGACGTGGTTGGCGCGGCCTTTCTCCCCACCGACGGCCAGGCCTCGCCCTCAGATATCACCATGTCTCTCGCCAAGGGCGCGCGCATGGGGGGCGTCAAGATCGCCGAGGGCGTCAAGGTCACCGGCGTCGAGGTGGAGAACGGACGCGCGCGCGCCGTCCTCACCGATCAAGGAAGCATCGGTTGCGACAAGCTCGTGATCTGTGCCGGCCAATGGTCGCGCGAGATCGGGCGCATGGCCGGCGTCAACATCCCTCTCGTCTCGGTGCAGCACCAATATCTCATCACCGAGCCGGTCGAGGGCGTGACGTCCAATCTGCCGACGCTCCGCGATCCTGACCGTCTCACTTATTGGAAGGAGGAGGTCGGCGGCCTCGTCATGGGCGGCTACGAGCCGAACCCAAAGCCGTGGGCCATCGAGGGCCTGCCGGAGGGGTTCGAGTTCCAGCTCCTCGACACCGATCTCGACCATTTCGAGCCGCTGCTCGAGCTTGCGGCGGGACGCGTGCCGGCCATGCAGACGGCCGGCATCAGGGAGTTCATCAACGGCCCCGAAAGCTTCACTCCCGACGGCTATTTCATCCTCGGCGAGGCGCCCGAGACGCGCGGCGCCTTTGTCGGGGCCGGCTTCAATGCTTTCGGCATTGCGGCGGGCGGCGGCGCCGGTATGGTGCTCGCCGAATGGGTGGCCAAGGGGGAGCCGCCTTACGATCTCTGGCCTGTGGATATCCGCCGCTTCGGCAAAAACCATCTCGATACCGGCTGGGTGCGCACGCGCACTCTCGAGGCCTACGCCAAGCACTACACGATGGCATGGCCGCACGAGGAGTATCGCTCGGGACGTCCGCTCCGCCGCTCGCCGCTCTACGAGCGGCTGAAGGCGCAAGGAGCCTGCTTCGGCGAGAAGCTGGGCTTCGAACGGCCGAACTGGTTTGCCGATCTGGCGAGCGGAGAAAGACCCGAAGACATCTACACCTATGAGCGGCCGAATTGGTTCGAGGCGGTAGGCCGCGAGCACAAAGCCTGCCGCGAGCGGGTCGCGGTATTCGACCAGACGTCGTTCGCGAAGTTCCTCCTGGTCGGCCAACATGCCGAGAAGGCGCTGTCCTGGATTGCAGCCAACGATGTGGCAAAGCCGCCGGGTCATCTCGTCTATACGCAGATGCTGAATGCGCGCGGCGGCATCGAATGCGACCTGACGGTCGCAAGGCTGTCACCGGCCGAATACTACATCGTGACGGGCACCGGCTTCGCCACGCATGACTTCGACTGGATCGCACGCGGAATCCCCGAGGGCCTCGATGCCCGCCTGATCGATGTCACCTCGTCCTATGCCGTGCTGTCGGTCATGGGCCCGCGTTCCCGCGATCTCCTCCAAGGGCTCTCCGAGCACGACATCTCCAACGCCGGCTTTCCCTTCGGCAGGGTGAAGCGGATATCCGTTGCCGGGTCGCCGGTTCTCGCACTTCGCGTCACCTATGTCGGCGAGCTCGGCTTCGAACTGCACATTCCTGTCGAGTTTGCGGCAAGCGTCTATGACGCGCTGATGGCTGCCGGGCAGAGCCTCGGCATCGCCAATGCGGGCTACCGCGCCATCGAGTCGCTGCGCCTGGAAAAGGGGTACCGAGCCTGGGGCGCGGAGATCGGGCCGGACCATTCGCCGCTCGTCGCGGGTCTCGGCTGGGCCGTGAAGCTGAAATCGGACACGCCCTTTCAGGGACGCGCCGCGCTCGAAGCTCAGGTCAAGGCTCGGTTGCCGCGCCTGCTTGCCGGATTCACCGCCGATCCATCTGTCCTTCTGCTGGGGCGCGAGACGATCTACCGCGACGGCAAGCGCGTCGGCTGGCTCACGAGTGGGGGTTACGGGCACACGATTGGCCGAGCCATCGGCTACGGCTATGTCCGCGATCCCGAGAACGGCGTGGCGCGCGACGAGTTGCAGTCCAGCCGCTATGAGCTCGAAGTCGCCACGGCGCGCGTGCCGGCCGAAATATTCTTCGATGCGCTCTACGATCCCGCGATGTCACGCATAAAAAGCTGAGCCGGCGCGGCTCAGGGACGACCCTCGAATCTTCGGACTTCGTTAGCGCGCCGCGGCGATATTGCTCGCGTAAATCCAACCGTTCTTCGAGGTTGGCGGGTGATTGACCTGCACCCAGCCGCGTTTCCGCCCGATGACCTTGAGCCTGGCACCCTTCGCCACGATGGTGACCACGGGCGCTGTCGCTGAGGGACTTTCCCGAAGATTGACCCAGGCCGTGGGCCTGATCCAATTCGCCTCGCCGGGAGGCGCAGGACGCCGGTCGGGCAATGGCACGGTCTCAAGCGATGCGGTCCCGACGATCGCAGGCGCCTCCTCCACGCCTGCATGTGGTTCGGGGGTCTCGCGTTCCAAAGCTTGCGCCGGTTGCTCAATGAGTTGCGTCGTTTCCTCGATGGCGTAAGGGGCCGGACTTGCATTGGGTTCGGCCCGCGTTCTTAAGGTCGTCGAGGCGACCGCGATGACACTATCGTCGGGTGCGACGAGCTGGAGCAACAGCGTAGACTCACCAATCGCGGAAGGAGCGATGGCGAGACGCAAATCGCCGATCTCGTCAGGTTTCAATTTCCACGCCGTCGCACCGGAGGAGGATCCATCCGACAGGGTGCTGCCGGCTGGAAGACCTTTGATGACGATGATGCTGCGGTCAGGGACCCCATCGGTCCCGTCAAGCGCGAGCGGGAAGTTCACGGTCTCGCCCTGCAAAGCATCGAGGCTATGGGGTGCCGAAAGGACCGGGGATGGGATTGTGGGCCCGGCCGCGGGCAGGAGAGCCTCCTTGGGTCGGAGGGCCGCCACCTCGGACCAAGGCGGATCGATCAGATCGAACCATAAGGCGGCGAGCGTAAGATTCGGCAGCAACGCGGCAACGATCAGCACCGCCGTGAGTATGCGAATCCCTGACGTCAGCGCGATCAGGGGCGATGTCCGCGGCGGAAGCGCCTCAGGGTGGGCGGGTTCGGAATGGGGCACTGCCGGAGCGCGTGGCGCAAAGCGCTTTGCGATCCGCGACGTTGCCGCATCGTCCGCGGTGCGTAAACGGCCCCTCGCGCACGCCTTGATGAGCTCAAGGCGCTCCGGCGTGACCGGGAGCGGCGCCTCGGTGGCGCCCGAAAGGGGGGTGTTGGCTTCGGCCTTGACGTTGCTGTTTGCCACGTCCCTCGCGAACGGACTGACCTTTGGCGCCAGACCGGGCAAAGCGCTGCGCTGAACTTGACCCATGAGGCCCTCTATGGTGGTCCCGGCGAAACGCCATGTACGGGACAGAGACCGACGGTCAGGGAGAATACGCATCTCCTCACGCATGACACATGACGCAACTTATCGGAACGCGCGGTGCAACCAGGTACGCGCAGAAAGCAGGTGCAACCGTTACGTGGGTGAAGACACGAACCTAACCCACGGCCGGCAATCTTCGCCGGCACCGCAATCCCTCAGCAGCCCGGAACTCTCAAGCGCTGAAAAAGTTCCCTTCGGGTCGAAAAAGTTGATCTGCCTCGCGGGTGACCGAGGTCACATAAGGAACGTGAGCGAGGCGCTAGGTAAAGGCCGGCAGACATGCCGAAACTGGATAAGGAGAGAACCATGAAAAGAGCCTATGTCACGTCTGCGGTCGCCGGCGCGATTTTGCTTGGTCTGGCCACGGCGGCTCTGGCCGTGACCGGTGAGTACGACAACATGTGTACGATGGGCCTCGCGATGGGCAAGGAAGTCGCCACGGACTGCTCCATCAACGCTCAGATTGGTGGACGGACCTATTGCTTCGGCAGCCAGGAAGCCATGGCTGAGTTCATGAAGGATCCCGACGCCAATCTGGCCAAGGCCCAAACCTACTATTCAAAGAAGAAGGCCGGATAATCTCGAACTGCAGGAGGGCCCTAGCTCGTCGGCGAAGGGCCCTCCTGCCAAGATCGCCGGGGTGCTCGTCTCGGATGCCTGTCGCGCGCGGAACCCCTGGCGCTCGCGGACTGTTTAGGCGAATATGGGGACGGCGCCTTGCAGACGCGGGCTCGACTCCAGGGGCATCCCAGGTGCGTCAAGTGGACTTGGAACGTCAGGTGGGCTCCACCCTACCATTTGCCGTCGGCAGACTCTTCCGGAGCGTCGCGCTGGCGGGCATCTTGCTCGGCCTTGCCCCGGTGTCTGCGGCAGAACAGGCGGTGACATCGTCTGCGCCAGGCAACATAGCGATCGAGCTCAACAAGCTCGAGCCTCAAGCGGGCCAATGCCGCGCCTATTTCGTCGTCACCAACAAGAACACCGCCAACTACCAGGAATTGAAGCTCGACCTCGTGCTGTTTAAGCCCGATGGGGTAATCGGCCGCCGCTTTGCCGTCGATCTTGCGCCGCTCAAGTCCGACAAGCGGACCGTGAAGCTCTTCGAGCTCGCCGAGACGGCCTGCGATGACGTCGGAAGCTTCTTGATCAACGAGGTGATGGAATGCCGGACGGATTCAGGCCCGGCTGACGATTGCCTGGACGATATTTCGGTCTCGAGCCTGACCAAGGCACAGTTGACCAAGTAGCGCAGCGTCTCCGCACGCTGCAAATCCCGCTAGACGGCAGAGTCGATCGCCGGTTTGGCCCCCAAACGATCCTTCACGGCCTACCGAGACTGTTCGCTTTTGTCGGGCTGCCCCCCGTTTGAGCCCTGACTCTTGACCGAGCGCCCCTCGAAATAGGCACCCTTCTCGAGATTGAGCGACTGGTGATGAATGTCGCCAACGACTGTTGCGTGCGACTTGAGGATCACGTCCGTCGCTTCGATAGGTCCCTCGACTCTTCCGTCGATGACCACCTTTCCGGCATTGATCTTTCCCCTGACGTGAGCCCTGCGCGAGACAATCAACGACGCGCAGCAGAGCTCCCCGTCGATCTGCCCATAGACTTTCACCAGGCCCTCGGCGGTGACCTTGCCGACGACCTGCAAACCGCGGCCTATGATGGAGCTGCGACGTCTCCAAAGCATGGTGGCCCTCCCTTGCTTGCGTCCGGCGAAAGTCCACCGCCGGCAGTGTCGGCTACCAGCGCCGGAATGGCCAAAAGCCACCGTACAGCCCGGGCGAATTCGAGCGGCGCTTGGCAGGGGTTCCGACAGTCGCGGCCTTTACCTGCTTGGTCTTGGCCTTCTTGAGCTTCACCTGCTTAGTCTGCCGCGTGGGCGGCGCTGCGGCCAACCGCACATCGTTGCTCAACACGATGAAATCGTCTCCCTCGCGCAGGATTGCCGAATTGACGCTGGTTTCCGCAACGATGAGCGATGAGCCTGGCGTCAGTCGCGCGGAAATCTCCCGGCGAATCTCGTCGGGAATCTCGATCCGGTCGAGCACGCTCGCAGAATCGTCCCCGTCGAGGCTCACACCCATCCACGGCGATCCGGCGTTCCCCGGAAGGAATGTCATTGCTGTGAAGACATGGGTGCCGAGTATCTGACCGGGATTGCGAATGGCAACGGGCAAATCGAAGACAGGGCGAAAATCCTGGCGGACGAAGAGGTGATTTTCCGGCGGTTCAGCCTTGCCGGAAAGACGGTAGACCGCCTTGGCGAGGTCCTGGGAGAATGCGCCAGTCTGCTTTAGGCCATTCGCCTTCTGGAACGCCTTGATGGCGGCGATCGTCTCGTCCCCGATGCGACCGGTGAAATTTTGCGGCTTGAGATAGCCAAGCGACGCGAGCAGGTATTGCACGGCAATGATGCGGTCGCGCTCGGTACGCCGCGTGATCAGAATCCGCAAAGGCGCTGCCGGAACGTCGTCAGCGGCGAGATAAGCGTCAGGCTCGGATGGCGCGGGGCTATGGCGTGACAGAACGGCCCCCACATCTTGCTCAACGTCCCCCTGATCCGCGAGAGCAAGCGACACTTGCGGTTCCGCGCCGGTGGGCTGGAACAGGTTCCGGTGCACGATCGGTCTGGGAGCAACGCGATCATACGCCACCACGACGTTCTCGCCGACATTCGTCATCTGGAACACTTTTGGCGCGAAGGAGAAGGGCAGCCGCACGCAGCCGTGAGAGGCGGGATAACCAGGCAAGACACCGCCGTGAAGCGCGGTGCCGGACCAGGTCATTCGCTGCATCCACGGCATCGGCGCGTTGCTATAGAGATTGGAACGGTGATGGCGATGCTTCTCGAGGATGCTGAAAACGCCCGCTCTCGTTTCGTAACCGGGCGCACCGCTTGAAATCTTTGAAGTCTCGACGAGCGCAGTACCGCGATAGACGTCGACTTTTTGCTTGCCCAGCGAAACAATCAGCGTCAGCGGGTCCTGGTTGACAGGCGCGACAGTCTTCGGTTGTTCCGTGACCTTCTCCCTGACCCGGAGCGTGACGGTCGGGGGGCCGGCTGCAATAAGGCGTAATGGGGCGTCGTTCAGAAAATCGTTCGGACTTGCTTCAAGTCGGGCAAGTCTTTCAAGCGGGACCTCGGCTGCTATCTCGCTCTCTGACTTGGACAACGTCATAATTTCGGCAACGCCGCCGACTCGCAGCCGCTGAGCAGGGACCAGCCGAGAATCGACCGGCGAGATCTCCGAAGCCAAACCCGCCGTATGCCGCGTGAGGACCGTCGGATACAAAGAAACTTCCCTAAGCGATACCGGGATCAATCGCCGCGCGGCAATGGGGGCTTCGGCGCGTGGCTCTGGCGTGAGGATCGCGGGCGTCAGCGATGCCAATTGCGGTGTGACGGGCCGTGCCTGCGCGACAATCGGCGCAGCTTGGCCATTTCGGAGTTGCGGCTGCCACACGAGGCCTATAGGGGCTATGGCGCCGATCAGACCGATCGAAAGGACTCCCGCGACGCTTATCCGCCGCCTCCGACGTCTCGCCTGACCGCTCCTCGATAGCTGCGGCGCCGGCTCAGAAAGATGGAGCGGCAGGGTCGTGGAGTCGTCGATGCGAGCTTGCTCGAGTTGTGTGGGGGTCAAGTTCTTGGCGTAGCGCAAATGCGCGCCGGACAAATTCGCGTTGTCGAGATTGGCGCCGGAAAAATCCGCGTAATCGAGCAAGGCGTCGCGCAAATTCGCGCCGGTAAGGTCGGCGTGATTGAGCCGCGCATAGCGAAGGTCGGCGCTTGACAACTCGGCGCTCTCAAGCTCCGCCCCAGCCAAGGTCGCGAAGCGCAGGCTCGCATCTCTCAGATTGGCTCCTGCCAGGTTGGTGCCGAAGCAACCGGCGTGATCGAGCACGGCGCCGCTCAAATTCGCGCCCCTGAGATCGGCTTGGTCGAAACGGCCAAGCTGAAGATCGGCACCGGACAAATCGGCTGCCGCGAGAGCGGCGACAGGCGCGGTCGCAAACCGCAGACAAGCGCCGCTCAAATTCGCTTCGGCAAGGTTCGCGCCGGCGAGGTTTGCGTGATTGAACGCGGCATTGCGGAGATCGGCGGCTCCGAGCTCGGCCTGGCCAAGGCACGCATGCCTGAAATCGCCGCCGTCCTCGTTCGCCGGGAGGGTCGAGAGGGTCAGTCCGCTCGACGAAGTTTCTTGTTGGGAATCAGCACCTTCCGCCCAGTCGGGTGACACATCGGTCCACGACCGATGAGTGGCCAACCGCATCAGGTGGCCACGCTCGGACTGACTGGCCATCCCCCGCACCGCACCTACGCAACTGGTATTTTCGTAACATCGCAAAACGTAGAGATTATGACGGAGTTCCACCGAAGCTGCCGTGCGCTGTCGTTTTCTCGCCGACTGTGCCCGTGCGAACACAATGGAATTGGCGCGCAAGGCGCGCGACTGCCATCTCGAAGGCCGAGACCCCAAGAGCTAGATTGGGCCATGGCAAAGCCAAACCGCAATGTAGGGCCGGGCGCTCGCCTTCCATCACGCTCGGCCATCGGCGAGGCGCTTCTCGCCGACGAAGAGAAACTGGTCGAGGACTTGATGGCGCAAGCCCGCTTCAGCGGGGAGCAAAAGCGCCGGATCGAGGGCTTGGCCACGAACCTAGTCAAGGCGGCGCGCGAGGGCCGCAAGACATCGGGCGGGGTCGACTCCTTCCTCCATGAGTATGGGCTCTCGAGCGAGGAGGGGGTGTTGCTGCTCTGCCTCGCCGAGGCCCTGCTGCGCATCCCCGATAGCGAAACCACGGACCGGCTGATCGCCGAGACCGTCGGCTCTGGGGACTGGGGGCGCCATCTCGACCGCTCAGACTCGCTCCTGGTCAACGCCTCGACCTGGGGCCTGATGCTGACCGGGCACCTCCTCGATTGGGGCGAGGGGAAAGAGACCGACGTGGCGAGCGTGCTTCAGCGTATGATCGCAAGAAGCGGCGAGCCGCTGATCCGCACCGCGCTCCGCCAGGCGATGCGAATCCTGGGCAGCCAGTTCGTGCTCGGCCAGACTATCGACGAAGCGCTCGTCAACGCCGAAGACGAGGCGGCAGAGGGTTATCGCTTCTCCTTCGATATGCTGGGAGAGGCCGCGCGCACGAGCCATGACGCCGAGCGCTACGCTGAACGCTATGAGCGCGCGGCCGAGGCGATCGCCGCCTGGGCCGGCGCTCCCGCGGCACGAAGCGAAGAGGCGTTGGCCGCGCGCCCCGGGCTCTCGGTCAAGCTCTCGGCGCTTCACTCGCGCTATCGGCCTTCGCAAAGCGCCCGCCTCGGCTCCGAGCTTGTGCCGCGGCTGACGAAACTTGCAGGCATCATGCGCGACGCGTGGCTCCCTCTCACCATCGATGCCGAGGAGGCCGACCGGCTCGACCTGTCGCTAGAGCTGTTGGAGCCGCTGTTCACCGATCCTTCGCTTAGCCGTTGGAACGGCCTGGGGCTGGCGGTGCAGGCCTATAGCAAGCGAGCCCTGCCGCTGATCGATTGGCTTGCGGGCGTGGCGTCGGCGACCGGCCGGCGTATCCCTGTGCGCCTGGTCAAGGGCGCTTATTGGGACAGCGAGATCAAATGGGCGCAGGAAGCGGGGATCGTCTCCTATCCCGTGTTCACGCGCAAGGTGAACACCGACGTCGCCTATCTCGCCGCTTCGCGCGCTTTGCTTGCGAGCCCCGATCTCTTCTATCCGCAATTTGCCACCCACAACGCCCATACCATCGCTGCGATCGTGACGCTCGCGGGCAACACGCATTACGAGTTCCAGCGACTCTACGGGATGGGCGAGGCGCTACACCACGAAGTGGTGCGGCCAGAGCGCCTCGGCAAGCCGTGCCGCATTTATGCTCCGGTCGGCGAACATCGCGACCTCCTCTCCTATCTCGTGCGCAGGCTGCTCGAGAACGGGGCGAATACGTCATTCGTCAATCGCCTCGCCGACGATGAGGCGCCGATCGCGGCAATCATCGCCGATCCGGTCGAAAAGGCGGCGGCCCTTGCGCCGAAGTCAAACCCGCAGATTCCGGTTCCCCCTGACCTCTACCTACCGGAGCGGAAGAACAGCCTCGGTCTGCCACTCTTCGACACATCGACGCGTGGGCCGCTGCTAGAAGCGATCGAGCGCGCGCTTGCCGATCCTGCAGAGGCCAATCCCATCGTCGCGGGGCAGGAGGGCAAGGGCGGCGGCGAAGTCACCAGCATCACGTCGCCTCACGACAGGCGGGTCGTGGTCGGCGTCTGCCGCAGCGCCGGTCCGGACGCGATCGACAGTGCGCTAGAGACGGCAAAGGCGGCCGCTGCCGGCTGGGACTACCTCGGAGGCGAAGCGCGGGCTCTCTTGCTCGATCGCGCCGCAGATTTGTTCGAGGGCGACCGCCCCGGCCTGATGGCGCTCTTAGTGCGGGAAGGCGGCAAGACCCTCCAGGATGCGCAAGGCGATCTCCGCGAGGCCGTCGACCATCTGCGTTACTCTGCGGCGCAAGCCCAATCGAGGTTCGCGGGCCCGCGTCTGCTCGAGGGCACGACGGGAGAGGAAAACACACTCAGCCTGCACGGACGCGGCGTCTTCGCGGCGATCTCGCCTTGGAACTTTCCGCTCGCCATTTTCACAGGCCAGATCGCGGGCGCGCTCGCCGCGGGCAATGCGGTGGTGGCAAAGCCGGCCGAGCAGACGCCGCTCATCGCGGCGCGAGCGGTAAGACTGATGCATCGGGCCGGGGTCCCCTTGGAAATTCTCCATCTTCTGCCGGGACGCGGAGACGTGGTCGGCGCCGCACTCGCCAAAGACCGTCGCGTTGGCGGCATCGTCTTCACCGGCAGCACCGAGACGGCTCTCATCGTCAACCGCCTGCTTGCCGCCCGCGAAGGCCCGATCGCAAAGCTGATCGCCGAGACCGGCGGGCTCAATGCCATGATCGTCGACTCCTCGGCGCTGCCCGAGCAGGTGGTGGATGACGCGCTCACGTCCGCCTTCAACAGCGCCGGCCAGCGCTGCTCCGCGCTTCGGGTCCTGTTGTTGCAGGATGACGTCGCCGACGGGATGCTCGACATGCTGGTCGGCGCGGCGCGAGAGCTCAGGATCGGCGATCCGCTCGACTACGCGACCGACGTCGGCCCGGTGATCGACGAAGATGCGCGTGGCGCGCTCGAAAGCCATAAAGCGCGCATGCGCGGAGAGGGCCGCGAGCTGATCGATCTGCCATTAGGCCAGGAGCATACGCATGGCACTTTCGTCGCGCCGGCAATCTACGAAATCCCCTCGATCGCGCTGCTCACCCGCGAGGTGTTCGGCCCAGTCCTGCATGTAGTGCGTTTTTCCGGCGATCGCCTCGGCGAGGTGTGCGATGCGATCAATGCGAGGGGCTATGGACTGACGCTCGGCCTGCATAGCCGCATCAAAGCGACGGCCGAGTTCGTCGCCAATAGGGTCAGGGTCGGCAATATCTATGTGAACCGCAATCAGATTGGCGCGGTCGTTGGCGCGCAGCCTTTCGGCGGCGAGGGCCTCTCCGGAACTGGTCCCAAGACCGGCGGGCCTCATTATCTTGAAGCCTTCGCGGTCGAGCGGGTGCGCTCCACAAATCTCACCGCCTCGGGCGGCAATGCGAGCCTGCTCGCCGCCGGCTCGGACGACGTCTAGCCGCGCTCTCTAGAATTTCGCTAAAACCCCGTGGAACCGATAAACCTCCTTGTGAAGGCGCCTGGCATAGGCTCTTCCCGGTTACCGCACCCCGATCGTTTCCGCGCCGCTGATGCAGCTTGACCTACTAACGATGTCGGCCGTGAACGTGACGGTCACCGCCATGCTCGGCGCCGTCTTGCTGCTCACTTGGGCTCGGGAGCGCGAAAGCCCTCTGATCGGGTGGTGGGGACTGGCGCTACTCCTGCAAGCAACCGGTCTCGCGGTGATTCCGGCCGAGTCGACCGCCGATGGCGGCAGCTGGTTCACCCTCGGCGGCGCCGTTATCATTCTCGCTGAAGGCGTCAAGTGGAAGGCGGCCCGCGAATTCACGGAACGCCGCGCGCAACTCTTCTGGATTCTTCTCGGACCCGTTGGGTTCCTCCTCGCGGCGCATTCTGGTTATCTCCAGTCCCTCAATCATCGACTCGACGCTCTATGCGTGGTGCTGGCTCTTTATAACTTCGCCACCGCCTTCCAATTCTCGCAAGCCGAGGGCGAACAACCGGCCTCGCGCTGGCCTGCCGTGATCCTTCTCGCCGTCGTGGGTCTCGGCTATCTGTCCTGGCTGCCGCTTAAACTCGCACTGCCGATCCAGCAAGCGCAGTGGGTGGCCGTGAGCATCTGGTTTCCGCCGGTCATTCTCGCCACGCTGCTTCTTCGTGTCGCGATCGCCGTCGTGGTGCTCTCACTGGCCAAGGAGCGGAGCGCCATGGAGCGGCGGATCGAGGCCTTGACCGATTCCCTGACGGGACTGCCCAACCGGCGCGCTCTGTTCGAGGCGGTCGACGCATTCGGCCAAGAACGAGACTTCAGAGGCGGCGCGATCTCCGTGCTCATCTTCGATCTCGATCACTTCAAACAGACCAACGATCGCTTCGGCCACAGTTTTGGCGATCGCGTGCTCCAGCTATTCGCAAGGACGGTCAAGGCGCATGTCAACGCGCGAAGCGTCGTTGCACGCCTTGGCGGTGAAGAATTCGCGGCCATCCTGCCGGGCGCCGATCCCGACGAAGCGCTCAGGACCGGTGAGGCGGTGCGCCATAGCTTCGCCAAGTCAGGCGCCTTTATCGACGGGCTCGCGGTGGGCGCCACGGTCAGCGTCGGGGCGGCTTCGGACATGGGCGGTGGCTGCGATCTCAATGCGCTGTTCCGCCGGGCCGACGCGGCGCTATACGGCGCCAAGCGTGACGGGCGGAACCGCGTCGAGCTGCTAGCGCCCGAGCACGAGGTCGCGTTGCCCGAATTCAAGACAACGGTCAGAGCCAAGAATCGCAAGGTCTCGGGCGAGCCCCCACCGCCGCGGACAGAGCCGAGGGCGTAAAGCAAGAAATTGCGTCTCCCGCGGCCGGCGGCTGAGAGCGGCCCGCGCGATCAAGCGTGATGGGCAGAAACGGCTTTCGTGACCTCGCCGGTGAGTTCACGGGACAAGGCATGCGAGATGTCGCCGAGACTCACCATGCCCACGAGCTTCTCGTCCTCGTTCAGCACCGGCAGCCTCCGGATCTTCTTGCTCTCCATAATACGAAGAGCATCCTCGACCTCTTCTGTATCGCGGCAGAAAATGACGTTGCGGCTCATCACGTCCCGCGCCTCGATTGCGGAGAAGTCCTTGCCGTTGGCAAGCGCCCTGATGGCGATGTCGCGGTCGGTGACCATGCCGACGGTCTTGCCGCCCTCGCATACCGGGATCGCGCCGATGTCGTGGTCTCGCATCTTCTTGGCGATGACTTGAAGCTTTGCATTCGGCGCGACGAACTCGGCGCCCTTATGCATCATGTCCTTGACTTTCATGACGGACCTCCTGACGGCACTCTGACGCCCCTCCGCCAGGGTATAAAATGCACGAGGAGGGTCAAATGTTCGTTGAGGCGGGTCAAAGAATTCGGAGCGATGCAGCAAGCGCCCCGGTGAGCCGTGGCATCTAGAACCCGGGTCTTGACTGAGCTAGCGCCGCAATATCACCCCGACCAAAAAACCAATGCCGAGCGCAAGCCCAACGGCCGTCGACGGATTGCGCCGGACGGCGGTCTCGAGCGCGCTCACGGCTTCGCTTGCCGCATCCTGAGCGCGCTCGGCTTGATGGCTTCCAGCCCGCGCGACCGACCCGGCAAGACCGTCGATATCCTTGCGCAGCGACGCAAGATGCTTGGCGATCGCCTCGACCTCTGCGCCGAGGGTGTGGTGGGTTGTCATTTCGGCGTCTTTCGCAGCCATCGCGTACGACTCTCCTTAGCTCGAACCTTCAGACATGCCCGCGCCACGCGCCTTGAGATCAACGCTGCGCGCAGCTCCCATATTACCAGAATTTGTCCCTGGCCGAACTGATGTTCCGCAGATCTGGCGAGAAGTGAGAATTTGGCGATGACGGCCTCGTTGCGACGCCCACTGAAAGTTGGCGATTCCGCCGCTTATATAGAGAGTCTGCATAATAGGGAGCCGGTCAAACCCATGAAGAAAGCGAGACTCTGGTACATCATCGCCGACGGTGGCAGGGCGCGCTTCGTGATCCGCGACAACAAGGGCGCCTTCCGCACGGTGGCGAGTCTGGCCTCGGCTGAGTTGCATGATCACTCCCGCGACCTCGGGCTCGATCGTCCGGCACGGGTCAAGGAGAGCGCCTCGCCCGCGCGCCACGCCATCGAGCCGCGCCGTGACTTGCACGCAGCCGCCAAGCAGGACTTTGTCAAGCGCGTTGCCGGTCAGCTCGATGCTGAGCATGAGCGCGGTCAATTCGACAAGCTCATGCTGGTTGCCCCGCCCGGAGTTCTGACCGAACTCAAGAAAGCGCTGAGCAAGCCGGTAGCCAAGCTGGTCGCGAGCGACCTGCAAAAAGACCTGACCAGGGTTCCCGACCACGACCTCGTCGAACATCTCGCCGGCGCACGCTAGCGGCGACGTCGCCTGGGCGAAGCCGGCAAGCTCCGCTCAAGGGAGGCCAACCTCACGGCTCTGTCACTTGACTGAGGGGGAGCATGGGCGGATAAATTCAGGGCTAACATGCGCGTCGCCCGTGCCATCTTGGTGATTCTGACGGCCTTTTCCGTGGCCCTCTTGCCGGTCGCGGGGGCCGTGGCTCGCATGGATTCGCCCCAATCCGTCTCGGCGCACACGGCGGATACGCCTGGAGTGCCTGAAGCGCATGAAGCGTGCTGCCAATCCGGACAGCACTGCGAGAAGCACGGCAAGGGCGACTGCGCCAAAGAGGCGGCATGCTCGTTCAAATGCTCAAGCGTTTCGGCGGCGCCCCTGGCTTCATCGGGTGCCACTCTAACCCCTTATTCTTCTCCCCGATTGGCGCTCATTCCCGCGATCGCCATATCGCTCGCGCCAAATCCTCCTTCACCGCCTCCCCGCCTCTGAATCCTTAAGCGAAATCGTGTCGCGGCGCCTTGAGCACCCGCTCGGGGGCTGTGCCACGCGCATCCTCTGACGCTTCGCGTCAGGGGTCGATCAACAGGATTCCGGGAGACGCGCCATGAGGCGTCTGAACAGTCTGATCATATTGGCTGCCGGCATCGCGGCCGGCGCGGGCGGCGTCTATTGGTACGCGCATCGGTCGGAGACGGTGGCGACGCCGGCCTCCGCCGAGCAGTCCGAGCCCACCTCGACCGACCGCAAGATTCTGTATTACCGGAACCCCATGGGATTTCCCGACACCTCGCCGGTGCCGAAGAAGGATCCCATGGGCATGGACTACATTCCCGTCTATGCCGATGAGCAGGACGATCCCAACACGGTCAAGGTCAGCCTCGACAAGATCCAGCGCACGGGAGTGCGCACCGAGAAAGTCGCCTCCCTGCCGATCACGCGGACCGTTCGCGGGGTCGGCACCGTCGAGCATGACGAGTCGCTGCTTTGGGTCGTCACCGTGCGCTCCGACGGCTACGTCGAAGATTTGTTTGTCAACAAGACCGGACAACACGTCGCCAAGGGCGAGCCGCTCTTCCGCTTCTACAGTCCGCAAATCCAGCTCGCCCAGGCCGACCTCGTCGTGGCGATGCGCGCCGAAGGGACTGCTGCGAAGTCCGAAGCAAGCAGGAATGTCGCGGGCGCCATCCAACGCTTGCGCAATCTCGACGTTCCGGAGAGCCGCATCGATGAGGTGCGACAGAGCCTGACCAATCCCCGCACGATCGACTGGGCCTCGCCCGCGACCGGCGACATCATCGAGAAGAAGGTCATCGAGGGGCAGCGTGTCATGGCGGGAGATGAGCTGTTCCGCATTGCCGATCACGCGAACGTATGGGTGATTGCCGAGGTCGCCGAGGCCGATTTCGGCGCGATCGCGGTAGGGAGTCCCGCGACCGTGACGCTCCGTGCCCTCGCCAATGAACCTCACGAAGGCGTGGTGAGCTTCATCTACCCGGAGATGATGAAGCCTGAGACGCGCACGATTTCCGTTCGCATCGAGCTGCCGAATCCTGACAGCAAGATCAAGCCGGGAATGTATGCAGATGTGGTGTTCCGGGCCGGCGATGGCGATGCGCCCGCGACTGCGGTTCCCGACAGCGCCGTCATCGATAGCGGCACGCGACAAGTCGTGCTGGTGGCAAAGGGCGAGGGACGTTTCGAGCCGCGTGAAGTGAAGCTTGGGCGGCGCGGCGGCGGCTACACCGAGATCACATCCGGCTTGCAGCTCGGCGAGGAGGTCGTCATCTCCGCCACCTTCCTCATCGACGCCGAAAGCAATCTCAAGGCGGCGCTTCAGGCGTTCAGCCAGGGAGCACAGCCATGATCGCCGCGATCATCCGCTGGTCCGCCCGCAATGTCTTTCTCGTCGGGCTTGCCACGCTATTTGTGACGGCGCTTGGCATTTATGCCGTATCCCGGGTGCCGCTCGACGCCATTCCCGACCTCTCCGACGCGCAAGTGATCGTCTACACCGAGTTTCCCGGGCAGGCGCCGCAAGTCGTCGAGGACCAGGTCACCTATCCGCTCACCACCGCGATGCTGACGGTGCCCAAATCGCGCGTCGTGCGCGGCTTTTCCTTTTTCGGCGTGTCCTTTGTTTACGTGATTTTCGAGGACGGCACCGACGTCTATTGGGCACGGTCGCGCGTGCTCGAATATCTGAGCTCTGCGGCGCGGCGGCTTCCGCAAGGCGTGACACCCAGCCTCGGGCCCGACGCCACCGGAGTGGGTTGGATCTATCAATATGTGGTGCGCGGAGCGCAACAAAGTCTCGCCGAGTTGCGCACCATCCAGGATTGGCACATCCGCTTCGGGCTTTCGAATGCGCCGGGCGTGGCCGAAGTCGCAAGCGTCGGCGGCTTCGTCAAGCAATATAGCGTGGTCATCGACCCGAGGCGGCTTCAGGCGCTCGGCATTCCGCTCTCGCGGATTCGCGATGTCATCCGCGAAAGCAACATGGATGTGGGCGGCCGCACCGTGGAGGTGTCGGAGACCGAGTTCGCGGTTCGCGGGCGCGGCTATGTCAAGAGCCTGTCCGATCTCGAGCAAATCGTGGTCAAGAACGAGGGTGGCGTCCCGGTGCTCCTGAAAGATGTGGCGCGGGTCGAGCTGACGTCGGACGAACGCCGCGGCATCGCCGAATTGGATGGGGAAGGGGAAGTTGTCTCGGGCATCGCGCTTCAGCGCTTCGGCGAGAATGCTCTCTCGGTCATCGACAATGTGAAGAACCGCCTTGCCGAGCTTGCGCCAAGCTTGCCCGAGGGCGTGAGCGTTGAGTCGGTCTATGACCGCTCGGCGCTGATCTACCGCGCTATCGATACTTTGAAGCGCACGCTCATCGAGGAAAGCCTGATCGTCGCCCTGGTATGTGTGATTTTCCTCTTGCACGCGCGCAGTGCCCTGGTCGCCATCATCACCCTGCCGCTTGGCATTCTCATCGCCTATATCTGCATGTGGGCCTTGGGGCTCAGCTCCAACATCATGAGTCTCGGCGGAATTGCCATTGCCATCGGCGCGATGGTGGATGCCGCCATCGTCATGATCGAGAACGCGCATAAGCGGCTGGAGCGCGCTCCGCCGGGGAAGCCGCGGGGCGAAATCCTGATCGAGGCTGCCGTAGAGGTCGGCCCCGCGCTGTTCTTCAGCCTCCTCATCATCACGGTGTCCTTCCTGCCGATCTTCGCCTTGGAGGCGCAAGAGGGCAGGCTGTTCAAGCCGCTCGCCTACACCAAGACTTTCGCAATGGGCGCCGCGGCGCTCCTTTCGATCCTGCTCGTTCCGGCGCTGATGACGCTGTTCGTCAGGGGTCGCATCATTCCCGAGCACAAGAACCCGGTGAACCGGTTCCTGATCTGGATTTACCGGCCCGTGATCGAGCTTGCCCTGAAATTCAAGGCCGCCACGATCGCGATTGCGCTTGCTGTTCTCGCATTAAGCTTTTGGCCTGCTTCCAAGCTCGGCAGCGAGTTCATGCCCAATCTCAACGAAGGCACGTTGATGTATATGCCCGTAACGCTGCCGGGCATTTCCGTCACCAAGGCGGCCGAGCTGCTCCAGACGCAAGACAAGATCATCAAATCGTTCCCGGAGGTCGAGTCGGTCTTCGGCAAGGCGGGACGTGCCGCGACCGCCACCGACCCGGCGCCGACGGAGATGATCGAGACCGTGATCAACCTCAAGCCTGAGAGCGAGTGGCGCCCCGGCATGACCGTGGACAAGCTCATCGCCGAGATGGACCGCTCGCTTCAGTTTCCCGGTGTTTCCAATGCCTGGACGATGCCGATCAAGGCGCGCATCGACATGCTGTCAACGGGCATTCGCACGCCGGTCGGGGTCAAGGTCTACGGCAAGGACCTCGCTGAAATGGAGAAACTCGCCCGCAAGATCGAGGCGGTCCTGCGCGAGGTGCCGGGGACGGCTTCCGCTTACGCCGAGCGTGCCATCAGCGGCTACTACCTCAACGTCGATCCCGACCGGGCGCAGCTTGCCCGCTATGGGCTGATGATCGGCGATGTCCAGAACGTGATCGCCATGGCGCTTGGCGCCGAGCCCGTGACCACCACGGTCGAGGGCCGCGAGCGCTACACCGTTAGCATCCGCTACCCGCGCGACTACCGCAGCCGCCCGCAAGACATCGCCACCGAAGTGCTGATCCCTCTGCCGAGCGGCGGCACTGTGCCGCTCGGCGAGGTCGCCAAGGTCGGCCTGGCGCAAGGCCCCTCGAGCATCCGCACCGAAGATGCGCAGCTTGCCCTCTATGTTTTCGTGGATTTGCGCGACCGCGATCTCGGCGGTTATGTCGCCGATGCGAGAAAGGCCGTGGCCGGCGGGGTCGATTTCCCGCCCGGCTACTACGCGACGTGGAGCGGTCAGTTCGAGTATTTCGAGCGCGCCAAGGCGAGGCTGCAAATCGTCGTGCCGGTGACCCTGCTCGTCATCTTCCTGCTCCTCTACCTCAATTTCCGGCGCATCGCCGAGACGCTGATCGTCATGCTTTCGGTGCCGTTCGCGCTGGTCGGCGGCTTTTGGCTGATGTGGTGGCTCGGCTTCAATCTCTCCGTCGCGGTGGCCGTGGGTTTCATTGCGCTTGCGGGCGTTGCCGCCGAAACCGGGGTGGTGATGCTGATCTACCTCGATCATGCGCTAAAGGAGCTGAAGGAGCAGCGCCGGCGCGAAGGACGACCCTTTACCGGGAAAGATCTCTATGCCGCGATCATGTCGGGCGCCGTCGAGCGCGTGCGCCCGAAGATGATGACCGTGGCCGCGATCATGGCGGGGCTGTTGCCGATCATGTGGAGCCATGGTACCGGCGCCGAGGTCATGCAACGCATCGCCGTTCCCATGATCGGCGGCATGGTCTCATCGACGCTTCTGACGCTGATCGTGATCCCTGCGATCTACGCGGTGGTGAAGGGCTGGTCCTTGCGGGGAGAAAGCGCCGAGACGGCGGATGCCCCATCGCGCGCGGAGACCGCCATGGCCGGGGCCCGGGAATCGTGATCGCCTAATTCCCTCACGGCCACCTCACATAACATAAAGGCTCAAGACGACATGACGGCCGCAACGAAAGCCAGCGCCGATGGGCGGCGCGCGCTGCTCGACAAGCTCGGAGTCGCGCTGGTTACGCCCATCCGCGCCATGCGGCTGCGTTATCTGCCGTTGCTTATGATCTACTACGCCTACGGCGCGCTCGGGCTGGTCGCCATTGCTCAGGCCTTTTGGGTCAAGGAGGCCCTGACCTTCACGCCGGCGGAGCTGGCGGCGATCGCCGTTTGGCTGACCTTGCCCTGGACCGTGAAAATGGTGTTCGGGCAGCTCGCCGACTCGGTTCCGATCCTGGGCTCGCAGCGCCGCGTCTATGTGTTCATCGGAGCGAGCCTGGTCGCCTCTGGCATGATCATCCTCGCCGGCGCCGCCGGCGGCTGGCTCACCTTCGCTAGCAAGAACGCGCTCTATGTCTTGGCGCAGCTCATGATCGTGATCGGCGTGGTGCTGCAAGACGTCATCGCCGACGCCATGACCACGGAGGTGGTTGAGCGGTCGAGGCCCGATGGCACGCCGAGACCGAAAGCGGAAATCGACCGCGAGTTGGGCTTGGTGCAGGTCCTAGGCCGGCTCGCGCTGTGGTCGGGCGTCTTTTCGGTAGCGGGCCTCTCCGGCTGGCTCGCGCAAGTCTACAGCTACGAGACGGTGTTCCTGTTAGGGCTCGCGGTGCCCGCCATCTCTCTGACCGGTGCTCTGCTGGTTCGTCTCGACGGCACGGCGCCGAAGCCGATCGACTGGCGCATCCTCGGCGGCGGCCTCCTGTTCGGTGCCGCGGTTGTTGCCATTGGTTTGAGCGGCCTGCCCCTCGGGCAGGAGCTCGTCTTCGCCGTCTCGCTCGCCGTCATCTCGCTGATGCTTGCCCGCATCGCCGGCGATGTCGACGAAGTTCATCGCCAGCGCATCTTCTATGCCGCGCTCGTGATCTTCCTCTACCGGGCAAGCCCCGGGGTGGGGGAAAGCTATCGCTGGTTCACCATCGACGTGCTCGGCTTCGACGAGGCCTTCTACGGCACGCTTGCGCAAATTGGCGCCGCCTTGAGCATTGCAGGCGCCTGGCTGTTCTCCGACGTCATCACGCGGACGCCGATCGCTAAGGTGCTGTTGTGGCTGACAGTCATCGGCACGGTGCTGTCGCTGCCGACCATTGGGCTCGCGCTCCGGGTCGACCAGTGGACGGAAGCGACCTTCGGCTTCGGCGCCCGCACGATCGCTCTTGTCGACACGACCGCGGCCGCTCCCTTCGCCGAACTGAGCATGATCCCGGCGCTCACCATCGTCGCCATCAATGCTCCGGCCGGGAGACGCGCCACCTGGTTCGCGCTGATGGCGTCGCTGATGAATATCGCGCTGGTGGCAGGCCAGCTTCAAACCAAGTATCTCAACCTGCTGTTTGCGGTGGATCGCGGCTCTTACGCCAACCTCGCCGCGCTCGCCATCGTCGCGGTCACGATCGGCTTCGTCGTTCCGGTGGCGGGCATCCTCGCCTTCGGCAAGCGCGCGACCTGATTTCCGGGCGCGCCTTGGCGGACCGGCGTCCCGATTGCGACCGGGAACATTTGGCAACTCGATTGCCAGATTTGCCATTGCTATTTCTCCGTGGTCCGGCTTCGACTGGGTCTGGCGTGCGGCCCCGCTGCCAACGCTCGCGAAAAAGAGCTATGAAATCAGCGAGGCAACCACGAACGGCCCCCCGGCGAGGGGTGGCCGATGAAGATGAGGCTCGGACGAGGCGTGCTGCAAAAGCTTCGGCAAAAGCTTTGGTATGAGCGGCCGGTCAGGACGCAACTCCTCATCGCGGTGGGAGCGATCAATCTCCTTGCCGCCCTCCTGGCCGGCGCCGTCTCGATCCTCAATACCCGTACGGCGACGCGGGTCGAGATCGAGGCCTCGCTCGAGGTGGCACAGCGTTTCGTCGCCGCGAGCGTGAAAGACCTCGCTGCGGAGGGCAAGCTTGCTGAGCTCGATCGGGCGTTGCCGCTCGAGCTCAAGAACCTGCGTCACGTCCGCATCATGTTCATGGATGCGAGCGGCCAGCTCACCATGGTCTCGCCGCAGCCCGACACCGCAAAAAGACGCTACGTACCGAGCTGGTTCGCCGCACTGGTGCGGCCACAAACGGTTGGTCGCGCGGTGAGGGTGGTAGCGTTCCAGGGCGCCAATCCCGTTATCCTCATCGGTGAGCCGGCCGACGAGATTGCCGAGGCCTGGCAGGACTTTTCTTCTTTCGCCATCGTCTGGCTCGCGCTCAATGCGCTGATCCTCGCTGTCCTTTACCTCGTGCTCGGACGTGTGCTCGATCCGCTCGCGAATCTGTCGAAGGGCATGCTCGGCCTCGAAGACGGCCACTACGCGACCCGGCTGGCGCTGCCGAAGGTGAAGGAGCTCGCCATCCTCACCGAACGGTTCAATACGCTTGCCGGCGCGCTCGATATCGCACGCGACGAGAATAGCCGGCTCTATCGCCAGCTCATCACCGTGCAGGAGGAGGAGCGGCGCGAAATCGCCAACGAGCTGCATGACGAGGCGGGACCCTGCCTGTTCGGCATTACCGCCAACGCCTCGTCGATTCAGAATCTCGCCAATCAGCGGCCCGATAGCCGCACGAGCGAAATCTCCCGGCGTGTCGGTGAGATCCTATCGATCACTGAGCGTCTCAAGCTCCTGAACCGGGCGCTGCTGAAGAAGCTGCGGCCGGTGCCGCTCGGCCGGGTGAAGCTGGTCGAGCTTGTCGATGAATTGATCGCGGGCTTCCAGCGTCGCCATCCCGACGTGCAGATCGCCGCCTCTTTCGGCAAACTCGCCGAAACCTACGGAGAGACGATCGACCTCACCCTTTACCGGTGCATCCAGGAGGGCATTACCAACGCGATCCGGCACGGCAAGGCGGGCGCTCTTGCTGTCGATCTCGCCGAAGTGCCGGCGCCGCGGCGCAATGGCGGTCGCGCGCCTGGCGCCCGGGTGACGCTCGATCTCCGTGACGATGGAACGGGCATGGCCAAGGCCACGCCCAAAGGATTCGGGCTCATCGCCATGAGCGAGCGGGTCCACTCTCTCGGTGGACGCTGCGCGATCGACAGTGCGCCTGCCAAAGGAACGTCCATTCATATCGAGATTCCAGTGGCAAGCGCCCGGAAGGCGCGCACGCGCAGGGCTGAACTGGTTTGAGGACTCTCATGACCCGTGTGCTCGTGATTGACGACCATCCCATCGTGCTACAGGGCTGCCGGCAGCTTCTCGAGGATGCCGGCGTCCACCAGATCGTCCAGGCACAGAGCCTCGCCGACGGCTTCCGCCTCTATCGCACGCAAAAGCCCGACGTGATTATTGTCGATTTGGCCATGCGCACGGGGGCGCTCGGGGGACTCTCGTTCATCCGCAGGCTTCGCTTGCACGATCAGTCAACGCCGATCTTGGTCTTTTCCATGCATTCGGATCCGGTGATCGTGAGCCGCGCGCTGGAAGTCGGCGCGACCGGTTATGTGCTCAAGGACACGTCTTCCGACGAGGTGCTGAAGGCCTTCCAGAAGGTGCGCGAAAACCGCCCCTATCTCAGCCACGACCTTGCCTCAGAGGTAGCCTTTATGGAGGCCAGGGGCACGACCAACCCGCTGCGGCGCATGACGGTGCGCGAGCTTCAGACGCTCGCGCTCGTGGCCGAAGGCAAGCCCTACGGCGTCATCGCCGAGCATCTTCATGTGAGCTACAAGACGGTGGCCAATACCTGCACGCAGCTCAAGGCAAAGCTCGGTGTACGGACGTTGCCGGAGCTGATGCGTATCGCGATCCAGCATCTTCCGGCCGCTGCGGCGAAGCTCCCGCGAGAGCGACTATAGGGAGCTGTCGTCAGACCGGGGGAGAGGGCGAGGGCGAGTCTAACACGCGCCCTTTTTAGACTGCGCCGAGGATGCTGCTCCCACAGTCAAGTCATCGCGAGAATTGAAAGTCAGGTTAACGCCGCCGGACGCTGCCCAGAAATTGCGCAAGTTTTTTGCTTGACACAGGAAACTGCAGGATTCGGAACTTGATGCAGTGCAGCGAGGGAAACCAACTTTGGCAGATCGGACCGTTTGAAGCACTTTTTGCTTGCAAAGCCATTCCATTTGGCAATTATGTGCGGGCAGCTTGGCAACGAGTGGGATGCCCGTCTCCATCGAAAATTCGGTAACGTCGCGTTTTGCTCCAAGCTAGGCTGTAATTCCTCGTGAGGTGTCACCGCGTGATGTGTTCATCGGAGGACCCGCCGCCAGGTGCGGGCGCGAGGCACTTTTTTTTGCTTCGACGCGTTCGGGTGATCTCCCATATCCACTGTGACAGCTTGAAAACTTGCAAGGGCTCGCTGCTCTCCTGGCATTTCGCTCGGGGAACACGTGCGCCTCGGCAAACTAAAATAGCTCAGCTTTCGGTGAACTGAGTAGCTAGGGAGAGGAGAAAGACATGAAAATGAAGTTTGGTGTCCTGGCCGGAACCGTCATCGCGGTGATGATGGGCCTCTCCGGTCAGGCAGTAGCCGGCTCCGATGAGGAGCAGCTTGCGCGTATGGCTGATCCCGATCAGTGGCCAGCCCCCGGCCGGGATTTCGCGTTGACGCGTCATAGCACCTTGGCCGACATCACCACGAAGAATATCGGCAAGTTGCAGATGATTTGGCTGCAGGGCACCAATGCGCTCCGCGGCCATGAGGGTCAGCCCCTCGTGATCAAGGACGTTGGCGGCAAGACCGTGCTGTTCATGGTCTCCGGCTGCCCGGCCATGTCAAACTGCAACGTGGTGCAAGCCTTGGATCTGTCCGATCCGGACAATCCGAAGCAGATCTGGAGCTACGTAAAGAAGACCGACCGTGACGAGTCCGCCGTTCCGCGCGCTTGTTGCGACACCGTTAACCGCGGTGGTTCCTTTGCCGACGGCAAGTTCGTCTATGGCACTCTCGACGGTTTCGTGATTGCCCTCGACGGCCAGACCGGCAAGGAAGTCTGGGTTGTCAAGTATGCTTACCCCGAAAAGGGCGAGACCATCACGCCGGCTCCGTTGATCGCCGAAGACAAGGTGATCATGGGCTTCGGCGGTGACGAGTTCGCCGCTCGCGGCCGTGTCGCTGCCTTCAACCTGAAGGACGGCTCGGAGGCTTGGGTTTGCCACAGCACGGGTTCCGACAAGGACGTGTGCCTGACGGCCGACACCAACAAGGCCAACCCGCAGTTCGGTCAGGCTGGTCAAGACCTCGGCATCAAGACGTTCCCCGGCGAAGACTATAAGATCGGCGGCGGCGCGGCTTGGGGCTGGTTCAGCTACGATCCTGAGCTGAAGATGGTCTACTACGCGACCGGCAACCCCGGCCTGTGGAGCCCGCAATATCGTTGCCCCGACAAGACCCACGAAGAGTGCAACCAGGGTGATTTCGACAACAAGTGGTCGATGACGATCTTCGGCCGCAAGGTCGGCAATGGTGAGGCGGTGTTCGCCTACCAGATGACCCCGTTCGATCAGTGGGACTATGACGGCGTCAACGAGAACATGCTCACTGACATGGAAGTTGACGGCAAGAAGCGTAAGGTCCTTACGCATTTCGATCGCAACGGCTTTGCCTATGTGCTCGACCGTACCGACGGCACTCTGCTCCGCGCCACGAAATACGTGACGACGGACTGGGCCGAGAAGGTCGACATGAAGACCGGCCGCCCGATCAAGGTGCGGGACAAGTCTCCGCTCGAAGTCGGCCGCAACGTGTCTTCTTGCCCCTCAGCCATGGGTGGCAAGGACCAGCAGCCGGGTTCAGTGGATCCCAAGGAGCCGAACATCTTCTACATGCCCACCAACAACTGGTGCATGGAGCTCGAGCCTCAGGAGCGCACGCACACGAACCAGGGCACGGTCTACGTGTTCGCGAACGTGTACATGTATCCTGAGAAGCAGGGCACGACCGGCAAGATCAAGAAGTACGATGTCTTGACCGGCAAGACGGTGTGGGAGATCCCGGATCCGTATCCGAACTGGGGCGGCACCATGGTGACCGACGGCGGCCTGGCGTTCTATGGCTCGCTCGGCGGTGACTTCCGCGCGGTCGACCGGGCTTCCGGTAAGATCCTGTGGAGCCGCAAGCTCGGCTCGGGCATCATCGGCAACCCGATCACCTACAAGACCGGCGGCAAGCAGTATGTCGGCGTGTATTCCGGCATTGGCGGCTGGATCGGTCTTCCGGTTACCGCTGGTCTCGACCTGAACGACAAGTTCGGTGCCATCGGCGCCACGGCCATGACCAAGGCCGCCAGCCTGGACAAGATTCCCCAGGGCGGCGAGCTGAACGTCTTCCGCATCTTCGAATAAGCGGACGGCCAGCCTAGACTAACGACGCCCGGTGCCCTTGCGGCACCGGGCGTCATTGCTTTAATAACTGGGCTAGAACGCGAGAGCGGGCCTATCCGCCGCGTCCCCGACATCAACTGAACAGCGGCAAAGCCCCCATGTCTTCGCGAACCCTCACGGCGATTGTCTCGATCATAGCTCTGGTCCTCGTCGCCTCCCCCGTGGAAGCGGCCAAGAAGCAGGTCAAGCGGGATCTCAGCAAAGAGTTCGATGACCTGACGCCGAGCGAGCAGATCGCCATCAGGGCCGCGGCGAAGGCGGCCTACAAGGCCAAGAAGCTCGAGACCCTCACCGTCTGCGCCGATCCGGGCAACATGCCCCTTTCCAACATCAAGCAGGAGGGCTTCCAGAACAAGCTTGCCACCCTGTTGGGCGAGGCCATGGGTGCGCGCGTGGTCTATTCATGGCGGCCCTTCATCGAACGCGGCCTGACCCGGCAGACCTTCGACCAGGATATGTGCGATGTCATGTTCGACATGCCGGCGAATTACGGACGGCTGCTGACCACGTTTCCCGTCTATAAGACCCCCTATGTCGTCGTCTACCGCAACGACAAGGGTCTCGAACTCACCGGTCTAGACGATCCTAAGCTCAAGGATCTCAAGATCGGCGTGTTCCAAACCTCCGGGATTCGCGCCGCGCTTGCCAGGCGCGGCATCGTCGACAATGTGAAACTCCAGACCCAGACCCACGACGGCGATCTCGTCATCGAGAATCAGCCTTGGTACGTGGTGCAGAAGGTCGTGAATGGCGACCTCGACGTCGCCGCGGTGTTTGGCCCCTTCGCCGGCTGGGTCAAGGCCATGAAGGGCGAGCCGATCACCATCCTGCCGGTCAATCTCCAGGAAGACAAAGTGCCGCTCGAGTTTGAGCTGGCCATCGGCGTGCGCAAGACCGACGCCTTTCTGAAATACATGCTCGAATTCGCGCTCGAGGACAAAGCCGAGGAAGTGGAAAAAATTCTCAGGGAGTACGGCGTTCCCCTAGTCCAGTGCAGCAAGTGCATCGTTGCCGGCGACCTGCCGGCCCATGGCAGCTACGTTGCCTTCGCCGATCAGAAATTCGAGGCACGTCCGGAACTCGCCTCGCCCGACCAGGTCGTCACCAAGGAGAAGCTCGAGCGTTGGCTCGCTGAGGGCGCCGATCTCAGCCAGGAACTGAGCAACGCCGTGAACGCCAACGACGCCGATCGGGTGAAGTTCCTCGTGGAGAAGGGCGCTGACTTGAACAAGCCCGATCCGCAGGGCTGGCTGCCGCTCACGAATGCAGCTCGCCAGCGCAAGAACGAGATGATCAAGACGCTCATCGAGCTCGGTGCCGATCCAAATCTTGCTGACGGGAGTGGCCTGACCCCGCTCATAGCCGCCGCGATGCGCGACCATGTTCCCTCGATCAAGGTGCTGTTGGAGAACGGCGCCGATGTCGAGAAGCCGGGCTCAGAAGGCTTTCACCCGCTCGCGCTCGCAATCGCCGAAGCGAAATATGAAGCGGCCAAAGCCCTGATCGAGGGCGGCGCCGATGTCAGCGCCGCCTCAGGCGCCGATGGCCTCACCCCGCTGATGCTGACCGCCGCGCAGACGTCTCCCGCCGAGGGCGCACGATTTGTTCCCGGCAGCACGCATCCCACCGACCTCGCCAAAGCTCTGATCGAGCGCGGCGCAAAGATCAACGCCCAGGCAAAAAACGGCATGACGGCTCTGATGATCGCGGCGACGCATAACAGCGCGCCGATGATCGGGCTTCTCATGGATGGGGGGGCCGATCCCGCACTCAAGAACAATCAAGGCCTGACGGCGACCGAAGTCGCCGAGAAAAACGGCAATTTGGAAGCCGCTCAAGCCATTCTCGTGCTGGGTTCGGGACGCTCGGCGGCGGCACCTGCGCCGGCGAGCAGCGGGCCCGAGTCGACCACGAGTCAGTGAGCATGCAGGTCTTCTCCCGGTCCCTTCACGTCGTGCGTGCTCTCGCGCTGGCGATAGCCCTCGGCTTTTTCCTCGACACCCGGGCGAGCGCCAAGGAGTTCGACGAGAGCGCGGTCAAAGAGGCGGTGGCTGACGTCATCGCCGAACGCTCGAAGGACGGTACCTTCGTCTTCCATGATCCCAAGCTCGATGCCGAGCTCAATCTCGTCTTCGAGCAGGTGAAGATCGTGCGCGGCATGGAGGGTTACGGCTGGTTCGCCAATGTCATCTTCCGCGACAAGGACAACGACAAGAAACAGTACGCCATCGATTTCTGGTTCAAGCCGGAAGACGACAAGCTGAAGCTGATGGATATCCGCGTTCAGAAGGGCCCTAAGCAAGACGGTGACAGCTGGATGATGGTCACGCGTCTGCCGGTTGCCTGGTGGTGGCTTCCCGTGCAGGAGCATCCCGGCGACATGGAGGTGACGCGTGCCTGGCACGTGATGAGCGCCATCCACAATTACATTGCGGCCAACAAGGACGAGAGCGGCAGTGTGCTCATCAAGGACGACAAGAGCGGCGAGATGGTTCCGCTTGAATTCATCGAGATGCACCAGCCGATCCGGCGCCTGAAAGAGGACGGCAAGTATTTCGCCTGCACCGACTTCCGCAAGACCGGCAGCAAGGACGAGTATTACGACATCGACTTTTGGTTGGAGAGCAAGTCCGGGAAGCTGCGCGTCACCGACGTCAAGTTGCACAAGGTTCCGGTGCAGGAGGATGGCATCTGGACGCAAGTCCCGCGCTACACTTTCGAGGGCATGGATTTTGAAGTAACCAATTGAAGGGGAACAGTTAATCCTGGTTAACGCCAAAATGCCGCACCGCTCGACCCCGGCTATCCCGGGGCGGGCATTGGGGCTATCACAATGTCGTATAATTCGACCCGTCTCGCGAGGGGGCATCGACCGATCGCATCAACAGCCGACAAACTCCAACTAGGGCAAGGAAACGAACACGTGCGCAAGATCATCACCGGACTTCTGACAGTCGCAATTGTCGCCGGCATGGGGGCCTTCGCGTGGAAGGCTCATGCGGCAGAGGAGGCTGCGCCGCAGCCCGCTCCGGCACCGCAGGCCGCTCCGGCACAACCCGCCGAGGCCGCTCCAGCACAACCGGCCGCCCCAGCGCCGGCAGCGGAGGGCGGCGCTGCTGCGGGCGCCGGCGGGGAATGCTGCAAGCCTGGCGACACCACCCCTACGCTCGACCTGATCAAGGCCACGCCAAAGGGGGGATTGCATAACCCTTACAACGACAAGATCGCCGAGATGGCTGAAGAGGGACACAAGAAATATCTCTCCTTTGGCTGTAACGGCTGTCATGGCGGCGGCGGGGGCGGCGGCATGTGCATACCGCTCACCAACGACACTTGGGTCTATGGTCCGGACGACGACACCGTGTTCAGGCTGATCGCACTCGGTACGGTCGAATTGACGAAACAAGGTTATAAGCGCGTCAAGAGCGAGGTGGTGGTGGGACCCATGCCCCCCTTTGACACGATCATCAAGACCTCCGACGATTTGTGGAAGGTCATTGCCTGGATGCGGTCGGTGAGTCCGGGGTCGGAGAAGAAACCGCCGCTGCAATAATCGCGCCCGAGCGATCGGCGTATCCACATGAAGATTTCGTAAGCCGCCAAGCTCTCCTAGAGGGCTTGGCGGTTTTCCAGCGCCGATCACGCATGACAACTTTGCCCTAAGGATTGCCGCCGCCTGGAAGCGCTTTTGCCGGCTCCCCATATAGATTTGAGCGATCGAGCTTATTAAGTTCGGCACGCCGTTGTCGTATTGTGCAGCGCGCATTGCCAAAGTCCTGGCAGGTTTGGAAGATTGACTGAGTGTCCTGGTCCCCCTTATTCGAGCAAGATCGCTCGCCCCATCCCGGTTCATCATCAGCTTCGTAAGAGCAAAGCTCTCGTCTATGTCGAGTCTGTCGATCGGTAAGTTGCACGAGCGGCGCAAATCGCGCGCAAGTCTGTTCGCTCTGGCGATATTCGTCCCGGTCTTGATCGCATCGGCGCGCGCCGAGACGCAGAAGCCTGCTGAGCACGCCGCGGCACCGGCCCCGGCCGCTGCCCCGCAAGCGCCCCCAAAGACGGAAACGCCGCCGGCTCCTCCCGCTGCCCCGCAAGCCCCCGCAACCACAGAAGCTCCGCAGGCCCCCGCCGCGGCCCCGCAATCCCCCGCAAGCAAAGAGACGCCGCCGCCTGCACCCCCGTCAGTTTCGGCAAGCGGTGCGGCCCAGGCCAAGAACATGCGGGTCGTCTATCTCGGCAAGGAATATCCCGAGCCTCTGCCTCTGTCTTATGCCGAGAAGCCCATCACCGATAAGGGCATCCAGGGCGCGCGCCTGATGCTCAAGGAGGCGAACCAGGCCGGGAACTTCGTCGGCCACTCCTTCGAGATCATCGAGGCGATCGTGCCCGAGGACGGCGACGTGGTCGCCAAGGCCAAGGAGGTTCTCGCCGCTGGCGAGCGCTTCATCCTTGCCGATCTGGAGCCGGCCGATCTTCTCGCCGTGGCCGATTTGCCCGAGGCCAAGGATGCGCTGATTATGAACATCCGCTCGAGCGCCACGGCGCTCCGCCAGGAGCAGTGCCGCGTCAATGTTTTTCATGTCATCCCCGACTACGCGATGCGAGCCGACGCCCTGGCGCAATATCTCATCTGGAAGAAGTGGCCGCGATGGTTCGTCATCAGACGCGACACGCCGCAAGACCAGGACTATCTCGCGCAGGTCAAGCGCTCAGCCGCCCGCTTCGGCGGCAAGGTGGTGACCGACAAGGTCTACGCTCTGCCGCCGGGAGCGCGCAATTTGGACTCCGGTCACCAGCAGATTCAGGCGCAGATCCCCATGGAGACCCAGGAGGCGTCGGAACACGATGTGGTCTGGGTGATCAATAGCGACGACGATTTCGGCGATTACTTGCTTTATCGCACCTACCTCCCCCGGCCGGTGGTCGGCACCCAAGGCCTGCAGGCGACGGCCTGGGACAAGTCCTACACGGAATCGGGCGCCATGCATTTCCAGAACGCCATCCCGCGCATCGCCAAGCGTGCCCCCGTCGAGCGCGACTACACGGCCTGGCTTGCCTTTCGCTCTCTCGCCGATTCAGCGATGAAATCCGGCAAGATCTCGCCCCAGGAGTTGAAAGACTACCTGCTCTCCGACGCGTTCAAGCTCGAGGGCTTCAAGGGCCAAGCCATGAGCTTTCGCACCTGGGATCATCAGATGCGCCAGCCGATCGTCCTCGGCGGCGGCACGCGCGTGCCCGTTTCAACCTCGCCGCAGGAAGGCTTCCTGCATCCCACCAACCTGACCGACACGCTTGGCTTCGATGCGCCCGAGACCAAGTGCAAATTCAAATAGCCCCATCGAAAAAGGTAGTGACATGACTCGCATCAGCCTCGCCGCGGCCTTGAGTGCCGCGCTCTTTCTTTCTGCCGCCCCCGCCTTCGCCACGACGATCTTCGTCGCCAACGAGAAAGACAACACGATCACGGTGCTGAACGGCGAAACGCTCGAGACGATCAAGACGGTCAAGGTCGCGCGGCGTCCGCGCGGCATCATTCTCAGCCCCGACTTCAAGGAGCTGTTCGTGGCTGCAGGCGACGGCGACATCATGGACGTGATCGACACCAAGACCTTGGAGGTCACCCGCCAACTCGAATCGGGTCCCGACCCCGAGCTGATGGCTGTCGATTCAAAGGGCGAGATCATTTACATCGCCAACGAGGACGACTCGCTGGTCACCATCATGGACATCAAGAGCGGCGAGGTGCTCGGCGAAGTACCGGTCGGCGTCGAGCCCGAAGGCATGACCGTCAGTCCCGACGACAGATACACCGCCGCCACGTCCGAAAGCACCAGCATGGCGCATATCATCGACAACAAGACGCGGAACCTGGTCGGCAACATCCTCGTGGACAGCCGTCCGCGCGAGGTGAAATTCACCAAGGACAAGAAGGAGCTGTGGGTATCGTCTGAGATCGGCGGCACGATTTCCGTGGTCGACACAAGCAACTGGGACGATCCGAAGAGCTGGAAGGTGGTCAAGAAGATCGGCTTCGAGGTCGAGGGCGTGCGCCCCGAGCAGCTCCAGCCCGTGGGCATGGATTTCAGCCTCGACGGCAAGCTGATGTTCGTGCCGCTCGGACCGTCCAATCGCGTGGCCGTGATCGACACGGCGACCAAGGAGGTCAAGGACTATATCCTGGTCGGCCAGCGGCCGTGGCACGGCGAGCTCAGCCCCGACGGCACGAAGTACTACGTCGCCAACGGGCTCACGAACGACATCACGATCATCGACGTCGAATCGCTGAAAGCCGAGAAGTCGGTGCCCGTGGGCCGATTGCCTTGGGGCGTCGCCGTCATGCCCTGACCTGCAGCCGCACCGGGCAGGGGCCTTCCGGCCGCTTCAGTCGCCGCCATCTCGCCAATGCAGGCTATGCTGCAACTTAAATGGATCATGCTCTAGTCCAGCCGTTTCTTATTCCTCGTCATGCCCGGGCTTGACCCGGGCATCCATGCCGTTACGTCTCAGCGCGTTGAA